>Ga0099800_1064_pt1 | contig 33921 bp, 27 predicted proteins | sample Uncmet6_SortRC_1_FD_89868 | JGI IMG/M metagenome (GOLD analysis project Ga0099800, IMG submission 89868) | Marine eukaryotic communities from CALCOFI LINE 67, Pacific Ocean - CN11_C50_N6_SortRC_1 | ecosystem: Environmental > Aquatic > Marine > Oceanic | place: Pacific Ocean: Monterey Bay... | reverse complement strand
GCATCACGCTATGCATGACCATGGACGGACAGCATCACGCTATGCATGACCATGGACGGACAGCATCACGCTATGCATGACGGCGACGAAGATGCGCGCTCGCAGGACAAGGCTCTCTCGACCATCACGTGCACTCTTTTTGTTGTCGTTGTTTTGGATGGGGGTGGGGGTGGGGGGGGTGGGGGGCTTATTAAAATGACGTCATAACATGTCAGGAAATATTCCTTTTTTTTTTTTTTTTTGAACCTTCTGATGGTGATGAGTTTTTGTAGTACAATACTGAGCAATGAGTACTGTCGGTGATTGTTCTTTGTTGGTAAGGCGGGAAAAATGGGAAGAAGAAACAGGCATGCACGACATTCTATCTCGAGAAAATCAGATTCAGAATTTTTCAGCTTCGGTCAACTTGTGCATCCGGGTAAAGGTCGTCTGAGACCTTTGAGACCACGACTCGTCTTACAGGTCGTGCCCGAGCTGCCTCTCGAGAGAGACGATGAGACCGCTTTCCTCGTCAACCTGAGAAGTTGTCCATCATTTTGAGTATGTGCAAACGTGTGAGTGTTTAAAATCAATCCAAGAGGCAGAGATTGCGGGGAGGCCGCATGACACCCGCAGCCCCCCTCGGTCGAACACTGTGCGCTGGCGAATCACCAGCGACGAATGGCGGCAACAAATGTGCCCAAATCAAAGTCTCACCTTAATTTTATCTTTCATCATGAAGCTCATCGGTGTCATAGAGCAGCATGCAACGCACATTATGACCGGCGTATATGCGCGCTTGAATGTGACCTGTGTGTTCGAACGACGACGAAGAAGTGAGAGAGAGCAGCAGCAAAAAAAACAGGAAAAAAAACGATGGGGAGCTTTATAGTTAGCATCCCGCTCACAAGTCAATCCGGTAGCCTCATCATTTCCTTTGCTGTGACAGACGAACCTTGACGAGGCAGAACTCTCCGTCAACCTCAACTTTCTCGTCCAAGTCCGTCAATGGGTATCCGTAGGCGCCAATGGTCGCCTCTCGCCCCTCTCGCAGCTTGTCGAGGACATCCTCCTTCCCGATTTGCTCATCGATGTACCAGCCCTTTGTCGCGGACCTGCGAAGATCAGTGGCATCAAGGTACGCAATTGAAAGAAGTGAGAGGAGGCGCATGCACCCAACAAGTTAGATCCGTCCAGGGGGGGCGGACACGCGGAGAATTTCGACCTTCATTTTGTTGAACTTAGAAACAGCCGCACAAGATGACCGGACTCTCATTTGCCCGTGTGTGCGCACCTGAATGGCAGCGCCGCCTTCACATCGTCCGCCATCATTTCCAGCATCGCGTCGTAATCCCTTTCGATGTACATTTCCTCGAACTTCTTCGTGACCTCGACAGCCTTCGAGCCGGCCGTTTTGCCAGTCTCCTCTTTGACCTCGTCGCCCATCCTTCTTTCTCTATTTGTGTGTTCGAGGTGGCCAGGGTAGCTTCAGGTACCTCCCGTTCTCCCGCTGTCTCGGAGTGTATGCGTCCTCAGTATGCGACGAGTGTTCGTCTCTCCCTCTCTGTCTTGGTCCCAGACAGCAACGCCTCCTGCAGCGGCTGCTGGCAGAAGCGTGCGTTCGACGCAGGCAGGCACGGACAGAGAAGGGTAGACTGCGCTGTGCTATGCGTTATGTGTGCAGTGTCCTCTCTCTGTCTCTGTCTCTGTCTCTGTCTCTGTCTCTGTCTCTGTCTCTGTCTGTCTCTGCTCTCAGTGTGCGACTGTGTATGTATTCCCCGAGTATGTCTCTCTGAGAGATTGTGTGTTGTGTCAACACTCTCGTTGTCGTTGTCGTTTTTTATTTTATTCTCTCTCTCTCTCTCTGTGAATCGTCAGAGGCTCATCGGGAAACTCGCAGAAGCACAAAGAACAAGAGCTCCACTCACATTTCTACCCCTCTCTCGTGAACAAACAGGACAGGAATCGTCACACGTGCCCGAGAGAAGGAAAACTGCTGGACCAAGAAATTATTTTGAAATGTAATACATTATACGATTGAATAGATATATAAAATATTCAATTCTTCTATGAATTTTTGCGTTCTCGCGTGCTAGAGCGTGCACGTGCTGGTGCTCCTTCAAAATTTTCAGTGCACAAAAATTTTTGAAATGAAGAAATACTTGTAAGATTGTGCAAGGTCTTCTTCTTCCACGGTCAAAATCGGGCGCCGAGTGGGGTACAATCGGGCCGGTACACGCTCGCAGTACACGATACAACTCCAGTGATCCTAATATTAGGAACACCTGGTGCGTACTGCTGGGCGTACTTGGTCGATGTTTCAGCTCAAATGGATGTGAACATCAGATGAAGATTTTATAACAAAACAAAAATTGTAAAATTATAAATTTATGCACTGACACTGACACTCATCTTGTCCGCGCGGACAGTCCGGTACGGACAGTCCGGTGCGGGTGCTCTGCGACAGCGGCAGGCCACATATCTACGATCGAAGCATCCCGTGTGGGATATCGAAGTTGTTGGTGCCCTTGTTCTCGATGATGAGCTTCAGCACGGCCGTCTTCATCTGGAAGAGCCGGTCGAGCTTGTCCGCGTGGTACTCCTCGAACTCCTCCTGCACGCGGTCGATGAGGTCCGGCATATTCCTCCCTCGCCACCCCCCCCGCCTGCGCCGTCTTCGCAAGGGAGCAGAAAAGCCCAGGTCGTTCACATTCATCTCGGGCGAATTCGCCGGCTGCGCCCCGTAGCGGATCACCGGGCCCACGCCGTCGGGGGGGCTGTGAAACTTATGGTAATGTTGACATCATGGACTTCCGCTTTGTCCTTACAAAACACATGAAAAGAAAAAGAAGAAAAACAAAAATAAAACGAAAGCACGCAGACGCACACACACATACACACAAAAAAAAACATCTTTGATAACTTCGGCTCTCAGTCAATCCTCGTACTTGAAAACTCCCGCAAGGCTGTTCGCCTCCGCATAGTTCGCCTCGGCGTCGGCCTCGACACCACCGCCAGCCTCACACGTGTCGAGGTCGTACACAGATGTATGCATACGCACGTCTTCACCGGCGACCGCGGAGGTCGACCGAACATCTCCATGACTGTCTTGCTCCTCAGCGAGTGCGCTCGAGGTTTCCAATCGATGAAGCTGCGCGGAATCAACAACCAACTCCCGGTCCTTGGCACCCTCTTCATACGCATCATCGCCCGCGTCCTCCTCAAGGTCGACCACGAAGCGCTTGTGCTCCCTGTAAATATCATGCTCGAGCAGAGTCGTTTCCACCAAGTTCCGGACGCCCTCCTCTATCTGCTTGTGCCTCGCGGCGGCATGCATCCGTGGCCCGCGCTCCATATACGTCGGGAGCAGCCCCGAGGCCTTCGCCTGTGGGACCGTCGGCTGCACACTAGAGGCAGCCATTGACTGCGCCTTCATCCAAGCCGTGGCCCGTTCATGGCATTCCTCGTATCTACGCATCGCCTCCTTCTCCTCCCTGACGTCCCTGGCGTCGTATGCACCATTCCTGATCTTCTCGAGCACCAGCTCCCGCCGGCTCAGGCTGCTGCGCGTCTCGTGGTATCGGACGGGTGCGGAGGTCGGCCGAGACGAAGAGGAGCCACCGCTGTCCCGGCCTTTCTTGCGATGGTCATCCCCCCTTCTTGCGAGGTACGGCCAGCGGCTCTCTCGCATGTTCATGGCTTCCAGCTCGATTTGCTGAAGCACCTTCTGCCGCCTCTCCGTCGCCTTCAACCGTCGCTCCTGCTGCGCCGCATTGTCGCGGCCATTCAGGATGAACTCCTGTGGCACGGTGAGCTTGCCCCTGTTACTGCTCTTCGAACGGGTCAGCTTCTCCTCAAACTCGCGCTGGAGTCTCTCGAAGTCCGGCACGATACCAAGCTGACGACGGGTGGTGCTCTGCTGCTGCTGCTGCTGCTGCTGCAATGAGGTGACTCGATGATGGTCCATAGCCATGGTACCCTGCTCCGTCTTGAGCCTGCGCTGCCTCTCGTGGTGGGCCAACCGGGGCGGGAGCGAGGAATTCTCGAGTTTCTTTCTGGCTTCATCCTTCGCAGCCTCACGACGTGATGTCCTTTCGTACCGCAGCTGATCGAATCTGTTCTCCCTGACGCTGCGGGGCACCTCCCTCGCCCGGAATCTACCAGTTGAAGCCGTCGCAGCTGCAGTAGCAGTCGAAGCTGGTGCGACACCGTCGTTTCCTGTGCATGTGCCGTCTGCACGGCTGCTGCTGCCTTGCCGCAGACTTTTCGTAGCCGTGGCTTTGGAGGTCATCGAGTGCGCACTAAGCCGAGTGAACGACTGGCTCATATTGGTGAGCATCTCGCGACGGATGGTCACCCTCTTTTGACGAAGAGAGTCGGCCTCAGCGATGTACTTCGTGTACCGGAGCTCGTAGGTGGACTTGGGGATCGGGTTCGCCTTGAACTCGTGGTTAATGATCGCCTCCTCCTCCTGCCTCTTGAGCTCGAGGTCCTGTGATGCGATGTGTCGTGCGCATGTCGGGTGACGTCCACCGGTGACGAATACACAAAAGCAAATGAAGCACGCACGATGAGACATGAACACGATGCAAGCAGAGGTGACGAAGGGGCCGCGCAAACACATTACCAGGCGTGAGATTCATTCTTGTCGTCGTCGTCGTCGTCGTTGTTGTTGTTGTGATGGTGGTCGCAGTGTGCTCGACGAAAAGGGCACAGCGATGGACTTTCCCAACTGAGTATGCCTCACGCCAGGGAACATCGACGAGGCGAGAGCGAAGACAAGGACAAGGTTTTTTCGCACCTGTTCCATCTTGGCCTGCATAATGCTCTTCTTCTTGCCAGTTTTGCTCGTGAAGCCTCTGCTTGAGTGGTTCGTCTGGCTAGCCCTCCCACGAAACTCGGGCGCCGGCAGCCCATCACCGTGCTGGGATCTTGGACCGAGAAACTTGCAGCAGTTCTCGTGCGGATCGTAATACTCATGCCCATCTTCACTTCCGTTTGCGACACGGATTTTGTTTCGCCTGAGACTCTTCTCGTGGACGCCCCGCCGCCGTTGTTCATGTTGTTGCATCGATAGCAGTCTCTGCCGCTGCCTCTCCTTCTGCATTTCCTCCTGGCTTCTCCTCTCCTCGAAGTACCGATGCAGGTCCATGACGCTCACGTCATAGCAATACTCACCTTTGGAAGACGCAAACTCGATCTCACTGTCGGAGTGATACGTCGCATCGACGCAAACATCCATCGGATCCTCGGCGCCGCCAGCACCGGCGGTGGTGCGACAAAAACGATGATAGGCGCCCTCGTCGTCACTGTGCGTCGCAGCCCACACGTCGCTGTCCTTGCCATCGATTGGTTTCCTGGCGGTGTTTGTGGTGGCAGTGGCAACATCGTCCGAGGCCATATCGACATTCTCATCGAGCATGCTCGCCACGAGCGCCAGGTCCTCTTTGTACTCGCCGCGCTTCTTCTCAAAGAATCTCCTGCTCGTGTTCACTGCCATTGCATCATCATCCGCGTCGCGGTACTTGCTCATGAGCTCGCCGAGGCTGCTCCCAGTCTCCGCAGCACCGTACACCTCATTCTCCTCAGCGGTACTTGAAACTCTGTACCGGGATGACACCTGAGCATTGGATGGGCGCAATGCCTCGCCCTCGTCCTCCGCCACCAGCGCATCCGATCCGGTCTGTTTCTCTGCGGCAACGTCTGCTGACGCTCGAGTCTTGTCGTGAGAGCCCAGCACCATTGCGTCATGCTCACCATTCAGTGCCCCAATACCAGTACCGCCTCGGCCTCCCTTCGTCCTGTTCGAGGTCTCGACGTGAGTTCCATCTGAGGCGCGCCATCGTCTTGCATCATCCTCGGGCAACTCCAGCTCCCACTCTCCACTGCTGCCCTCGTTCCGCATTGTCGCCAGGACCGGCGAACACGATCCCTCCTCATCCATCTCAACGCTGCGCTTGAGTTGTTTGAGTTGCTCCTCGAGCTCATTCACGTACGCCAGTGACATCTGCGATGCCTGCTGCTGCCGCTGCTCATGCTTATCATCCTGAGCTCCATCCTTCTTCTCTTGGTCCGTCTCCATGAGAATCGCGTTAATCTCATCCGCGTACGCACTCGCAAAGTCCATCTTCTTCTTCTCGAAACGGCGCATGGTGATGCTCGCCTGGCTCCCGTATCCACCACCATTGCCGTCACCTGCTTGGTAACGGGATGATGATGACGACGATGTTGGTGCGTGGCGCGTCCTCGTCTGCGTGGCGGAAGGCGTTGTTCTATGTGAAGACGATGATGCTTCCTGCGGATGCGATGCGACACCGTCTGCCGAGTACCTCGTGGCGGCTGTGAACTGCTGCAACCGCGTGGAACGTTGTGGCTCCGCGTCGCTCGCTTGACGGAGCGATGCGGCTGCCGAGTCCGCTCGCAATGGCTCGGACCCTGGCGGTATGACCGACGGATCTTTCACGATTGAGGAACGCACGTCATCCTTAGTTATCTTTGATGATGATGTCGGTCTCTTCTCCGAGCTCGCCGCAAGGAGCTTGGCGAAGTCCTTCGGCTTGCGTGCGTGGAACTTCGCCGTGCTCTTGATGGGAGACTTGACTTTCCTGATGGCCGGATGGAGATTGTCCTCGCCAGTAGTAGTCCCGTGTCGTCTCCCTTCGACGCTCTCTCTCACCATCTGGTCCTCTTCCCTGTTCCGCTGGTAATGAGATATTGCCTTGTCGATGCTGCTCGTCTCGAAGGAGAATTCCTGAAAGCGAACCGATGATGCGGCCCGTCTCGGCTCACGGGACGGCATGGATCGATACGCCGAGGACACCACCGAGCTCTTGGCGGTACCGCCAACGTCGTCGCCGTTGACAGTTCTATCCGGCTCACCATAATCCTTCCTCATTTCGTTCTCGCCATCTCCGGGTCCCTGCGTGCCATCCCTGTACACCTCCTTCGGGGCCTGGTACCTCCTGATGAGTTCGAGGATCTCGTCGTCCTCGTGTTCAGGAGACCCGCTCGCGGAGAGCAGCGTGTCTGCCGCTGCGGTGTCGCTACCGGCGCCGCCTTCGATGACATTGGACACCTCGCGGATGACGTCCTCGACCCTGTCGAGGACATCAAGGTCAATGCCAAGCCGTGCTTCGGCCATGCGGGCGCCCTTCGCCTCCCCCCCTGGATGGCGGATGCGTGCACGCGGTCCTTCTGCGCGATTCTTCCTCCGTCGCTGATGCTGGTGCTGATGTTGGTAATGATGGTAGTAATGACGCTGGATGGAGGATGCGTGTGGATGGAAGCCTTCCCTTCCCTGTGCGCGGCTCTCTCGTTCTCTCTCTCTCTCTCTCTCTCTTTCTCTCTCTCTCTCTTGTGGTGTCCACAAGCAAGAGTGCTGATGGTGGCCCTCTGCAGAGCAGAGCTCTGGTGTCTGGTGGCGCGTGTTGTCTTGTGGGTGCGTTTGAAATCCATCTCGCTCGACTGACTGGGGGGCCATCATGTAGTACATGCAACAGTAGTACACTGCAAGGCCATCATGGAGAAACCATCATCAAGAACACGGGCCAAACAAACCAAACAAACCAAACAAACCTAACAAACCTAACAAACCAAGCACGCCTCACACTCCACAACAAACAAACAAACTTACTTTCAAGTACTTGTTGCCCAAAGGCTTTGCAAAGCATGGCAAGCAAGCAAGCAAGCCCAAGCCCAAGCCCAAGCCCAAGCCCAAGCTTGTTTGTTTGTAGCGCAGCCTGATGGCCCACATACACTGTAGGGGACAACAAGAACAACAACAACAACAACAACAAGAACAACAACAACAACAACAACAAGAACAACAACAAGAACAACAACAACAACAAGAACAACAAGAACAACAAGAACAACAAGAACAACAAGCTGTGTGTTCTTGTTGAACAACAGAAAATGTTGATCTTCTGGACGATGTGGCGCACTGCCTGGGTTTGCATGCAAGATCAGAGAGACAGAGAAGCATCCCGATGGTGTCCCATGATCGTGGCCCGTACAAGCACGTACACCTTCTGGAGACTGAGGAATGGTGTTGCTCGCGATCAAGAAGGAAGGCGAGGCGAGGCAAGGAGACGAAAAGAAGAGAAGAAGAGAGAAATATGAGATAATTACAACGCGCATGGATTCACAGAAACCTGATTTACCATTCACTTGAGCATTCAGTCGCTGTCATCGTCGAACAATGAAGAGAATCGCGAACGCTGAGGTTGTGTCGGAGCTGGCTTCGGGATGGATGCGGGTGGCGTCGACATGCTTCCAACTCTGTCACCCCCAGCTTCGTCGTCCTCGTCCTCGTCCTCGTCATCGAACAGTGACCTCGCTCGTATCTCATTCCGAGGAACAGTAGGAGGCTGCGACATTGAGGATTTCGTGTTCCCCGAGGAAGCCGAATGCGGCTTGCCAACACGTCTGAACATGTCATCATCATCATCATCGTCGTCGTCGTCGTCGTCGTCAAACAGCGAACTCATTGTCCTCTTGCCAAAACGGCCGTCTGCACGTTGCACGTCCGTGACGGGGGACTCAACTTTCTTTTCCTTGCCGAGGGCATTGCCACCGGTGTACTCGTTGTGAAGATGCGATGCCGGAGCGGCGGCCGACTCGACTGACGAGTGGGGTTCGCTCGATATCGATTGATCGCCCGTACCCTCGGTCGTAGACAGTGTTTCCGCATCGGAGCTGTCACCCATCTTCATCTCCCTCGATACCACGACATTCGAGTCACCCGTGCTCGCACGGGTCGGCAATTTCCTTCTCCGCGAGCCCCGCGCTCGGGCAACGTGGTGAAGCACCTGTCCGCCAGCGCCTGCGTCTGCACCACCATCCCTGGACGCTTGTGTCTCGTTCGCACGATTCCGGTCGCTTCCTTTCGAGGCAATAGCCCTCGGTTTGAGCATGTCTGGGTTCAGATTCAGTCTCGCTTGGAGCGATTTGACTGACGATGACGCGGCCTTCTCAGTTTTGCCCTCATCCACGTCCAATTCTTTTGACCTGGAAGGCGCCTCTTCGCCGGACACATCCGCGAGGGCCGACGCCCGGCTTTCCGCCTCCTCAACGGCAGTCACGTTCTCAGAATCTGTGCCACCTCCCCCAAACACGTCGCTCGCGACGGGCGCATCGCCATCGCTCCAATCGTCTTCGCTATCGTCTTGTTCCGCGACGGGAACTGGCATCGGCATCGGCATCGGCATCGGCGGGGCAGCAGCTGGAGCGGCACTCGTATGATTCTGCCCAACCTCGTCCTCGTCCTCATCCGAGTCGTCAAACAATGACAGCGCACCTTTCTTCGCTGTGTTATCGACAGCCCCTGACGTTTCGACGGATCCCGTCGGAGAGGTAACCGCGTCAACTTCGACAGCAGCAGCGCGTGATCCTGCATTGGCTGACATATCAGTAGTCTCCGCGACGGCAGTCACGTCCTCAGAATCTGTGCCACCTCCCCCAAACACATCGCTCGCGACGGGCGCATCGCCATCGCTCCAATCGTCTTCGCTATCGTCTTGTTTCGCGACGGGAACTGGCATCGGCATCGGCATCGGCATCGGCGGGGCAGCAGCTGGGGCGGCACTCGTATGATTCTGCCCAACCTCGTCCTCGTCCTCGTCCGAGTCGTCGAAGAGAGACTTCGATTTAGACGCTGACCTCACTTGCTGGGCTGACTTGCTGGCTCCGTCTCCACTACCGTTGTGCCCGCTCGTGACACGTGTGGACGTCGTCGCCCATACATTACTGTCAGCCTCCTCCTCGTCAGAGTCGAAAAGGCTCTTCTCGATCTTAGGCTGGGACTTGACGTTGGTCCCGTCCGCTGACTTGAGATCCGCTGTCGCAGGCAGAGGCGATGCTGCTTTCGTCTTCGCTGCATCTGCGTCTGATGCGCCATCGGGCTTCAAATCCTCGCCGCTATCTGAATCTTCATCAGACTCGTCAAATAAGGATTTTGCCCGTGTTCTCGCGCCTTTTCGGAGGCCCGATATGTCCGCTCCTATTGGCAAAGCTCCACTCCTCTCCGGCAGCTTGTCCGTCCCCTCCTCCTGTTCCTCCTCCTCAATGTCATCGAAGAGGGAGCTTTTCGTCTGTCTGTTCTGCGGCAGCAATAAATTGGAAAATGATACCGTATACGAGGACTGCCGCCGTCCAGCCGTTGTCTGTCCATCCACTCGGCGTGTAGGATCTTCTGCATTAGACGACGCATCTTCATTCCTCGATGACGCGGGCGTAGCAGCAGGTTCGGCGACCTTTTGCGGGCTGCGCGAAGGCACCTTCTGCTCGCCCCGACGACGATCGCGGCGCTTCTCCGACCTCTCATCGGCCGCGGTATTGTCAGCCTGGCCAGTGAGTGTTGGTCCGCCACCCACATCGATTGTGCCCGTGAGTGTTGCTTCGAGCATGCTCCTGAAATCCACGGGTGCCGCCGCCGCAGTGCTGCTGGTGGCGACCGGGGCTACAGGCTCGTTGGCTTCTGAGCTGTCCTGGCTCCAATCATCGTCATCATCTTCGAAGTGTGAGTCGCCGCCGCCAGTTATTCCTGATGAGGGGGCACCATGATTCATAGCCATTGGGTGGTCCTTTGGTACCATGCGATGGCTGGGAGGCGTTGAAGCCTTGGGTACCCGCATCGGAGATTGCCCAGCAGCCCCCGCATCAGCCCCAGAATCCGCATTATCAACCTCGAAATCCGAATCAAATTCGCTGTCGGTGTCACTCCCGATGTCGATATCGCGATCGATGATGTCGAGACCGTCAGCCTCTTTGCTGCCAAAGTACGTTTCCTCGTTCGTGTCGACATGTATGTCGCCGAAATCGTCTGCGATATCCACGCGAAGTCCGCAGAACTCGTCATTCTCAAATTCCGAGGTACCGACGATGTAGGGGAGCTGACGTCCCGCGCTCAGGACCGAATCCGAGCATAGCGCCCGACTCTGCAGCGCCGCGTTCACCGCTGACTTATAGAGGCTGTCCACGTCGGCCGCGGCGCCGTCTACCCCCATCGTCGTCGCGGAGCGACGTTCTCTCACGCCACCGAAATTATCTGAATCGTCATCGGCGACCACCGTCCGGTCCGGCGGTCCTGGTGCGCCATCGGCCTCGCCGTCCCCGGCCACGATATCCCCATCTCCCTTCGATGTCACCACGCGCTGCTCGAGGAACTGCTTATGCGATATGAGCTCTAGACGCGCTACGAGCTGGTCGACGCTGCTGGATACCTCATCCTGCTGTTCGCACTGTCACGGAGGAACGATGCGAGATGCGCAGCATAGAGGGAGCCGGTGGAGCGTCGTGAGATCTCATCCCTTGACAAGGTTTCAGCGTGTGTGACGATCAGTCATGCCGTTCGTGGTGTTATGGCATGGGTTTCGTTAGCTCACCAGTGTGTCCAAGGCCTCCCCAGCCTCGCGCACCGTGTCAACCACATCCTTCCCAAAGTGCACCATCCACGCGGCGAGCATCATGTCGTGCTCACACCCCCACTGTGTCTCTGGAGCATCGGCATCTGCATTGGCATTTAGCAAAGCGGATCCCTCATCTATTCTTTTCGCGGTGCTCCTCGCAGCAACAGCGCAGAGCGCTTTGAGTTCCTGTCCCCGCTCCATCCGCCGCTGTCCCCGCTCCTGTTGACTCTGCTCCGTCGCCACGACGTGATGGTGTGAGGAATGTTCTCTGTTCCTGCCTGCTGCTACAGAGAACAGAGAGAAGCAGACTCGGATGGAGGCATCAACAGAAGCAAGAGATGCCGCTTTCACTCCCAGTGCTGCTCCCAGTGCTGCTCCCACTGCTGCCGCCTGTCTCCTTGAGCAGCAGCAGCGATGCCAGCGCATCTGCAAGGGGAGCATGGAATGGACCAGAGCGTGTTTATAATTCTCTTATAATTCTACAACACACCCTGGGTGTAGTTCCCATACGTGGACGTGCACTGGTCCAGACGTGTCTTGTGGTGTGGATGCAGCTGGTGGTACACTGTAGAGCTACTAGCTCTACCTGTGTGGTACTTGTATGCGTACAAGTTCAGAAAGTACAAGTCCTTCCCACACATTAACATGGCGGGAATCCTGAGAGAGGGAGCTCCCGGGAGAGAGAGAGGGGGGGAGAGGGAGACAGAGTGGGAGGGGGAGAGGGAGACAGAGAGATGTCGCAGAGGAACATCCTCGCATTCTTCAAACCCAAGAATGCTGCGGTGCAAACACAACCTGAAAACGCGATGGACGGAAACCAACGCAGTCGCGACAAGGACGACCTCGAGGAGGAGGAGGAGGAGGAGGAGGAGGAGGAAAAACACGAGAGAACGGATGGTGGAAGTTGTGTACACCACAACCAGGGCCTCGGGAAAACGGCCTCGACGACGAGGACGAGGACCACGATGAGAGACAGAACCGAGGACGTGGGCGCACGACTGGAATGTGATCCCGAACTTGGGGACCAGGAGGCGGTTGGTAGGACACTGAATATCGACCATCATGATGAGAGCGCCCTCATCAAGAGGAGGAAGCGCAATTGTGGCGAGGCTGTTGCGGCGGGACTGGAAAGCTTCGCGTTGCCATCGGATCGCCGAAGAAGCGACACGAGCGCTGGCGGCGAAACCGTAGCAACATACGAAACAGGGAGCCAAAGGCAGAGGCTGCATGACGTCGGATCCCCGGAGGATGGAACGCCGAGCAGGACTCGGTTTGAACAACGTCACGAAGACATGGATGAATTCGGATTCATCTCTGGTGCGAGCACGAGCGAGGTGAAGCTGACACCTCTGGAATCACAGATTTTGTCGCTGAAGAAGCGGTATCAGAAGCACCGCGGGAAGGCCACTACTGACGTAGGCGACATTGAAGACATTGATGTCTTATTCATCGAGGTAACACTCACATATCAAGACACGCGAGTGCCTTCATATTCACATCGCCACGTATTCCTCTCACCCTCGCCTTTTTTCCCGATTGTCGCTGATGGGCATCTGACATCGACATTTTTGGTGTCCCTCCCGTGCACAGGTCGGATACAAATATGCGGCGTTCGGACACGATGCGTATATTGTTTCGCCCCTCGGCCTCGCCTGCTTCAGAGACCGCGCGACGATGAAGACGAGCTGTCCGACGCACAAGGTGAGCTCGTATACGCGGCGCCTGTGCAATCAGGGCCTCAAAGTTGGCATTGTGCGGCAATTGAAGAGAGAAGAAGCAGACAATTACCGCGACGCAATCGACGACTTTATCGCCGGTTGCCGACGCAAGGATCCCTTCCTCCGATGTCTTGTCGGCGTGTACTCCGCGTCAACGGTAGAGACAAATATGCGAAAGCTGCTCGACTCGGATTCGGCGGTCACCGCGAGCGTGACGGCGACTGTGACGGCAGACGAGGCTCCCAAGCCCAAATACAATCCTTTCCTGAGACGATTCGTGTACCCGAAAGAGAAGATTGGTAATTCTGCGATGGATGCTGAGGTACACGGCGAATTGGATCTCAATGTGAGCGCGTACATCATGTGCGTCACCCAGGGCACCTCGGACGAGATTGGGGTGGCCCTGCTCGAGGCATCAACCGGTGACGCGATCTACGACCATTTCGCGGACGACCATCTTCGCTCTCGGCTGTTCAGCATCTGCAAGGCTCAACAACCCGTAGAGATTATTCTTTGTTCGATCCGCGGTTTTGAGGATGAGTGCGCCGCGAAAACGAAGGCTGCGCTGACTGCGCACGTGGCTGATGTCTTGGAAAATACAGGACGGCACGTCAGGTTCACGAACGTCCGCCGCGCGGTTGACGAGGGTGTTGCGAGCGAGGTTCTGACGTCTTTCTTCGGCCACGCGGATTGGCTCTCAGAGTCCAGACTGCCGGCCCTCGTCATAGTCGCAATCGCGAAAATATTTGGGTACTTTGAGGCCTTCAGGCTCGCAAACGCCATGTCCGCTTTCCGACGCGCCCGGAAATTCGATGCATGCGGCCGTTGCCTTAAGATCAACAGCAATGCGATCCAACAACTGGAGCTCATTGATTCGTCAGACAACGCCACGAGCAAGGATGGTGGGCATCGCTGCCTCCTCTCCCTGTTCTCTCACACCGTGACCAAGGGCGGCTCGCGACTCCTGCGACAGTGGATTCTGCATCCGCTCTTGGAGACAAGGGAGATAAATGATAGGCTGGATGCAGTGGAGTACCTGGTGAATGCGAGAAACGGCGGCCGAGAATCGTCGTACCCGACCGACTATTCTCGGCCGTTGAAATCGTTGCGGAAGGTCGATCTCGATCGATCGCTGGAGCGGATCCGCAACAGACGAGTCGGACCCGCCGAGTTTGTGCACGTCTTGGAGATTATCGGAGAAGTCTCGAGCATGTACGCCGAGCTGTTTCCCGCTGGTACAGGGGCGACTTCGCCTGAGATACCCAATGTGCTACGATCCTGCCTGCAGCAGGTCGCCAGCGCTGAACTCCGCACCGAAATCAATCGACTCATGTCCCGAATCCACGCTGCCTCTGGACGGAAGTCGAACCTGGTGCAGATGTTCCTGAGGGGAAGCGATCGCGCTGAGGGATCCGAGCCAGTGAGGGAGGCGAAGCGTGCGTTCGACGGAGTCAAAGCAAAATTAGAAGATCATCTCAATGTGCTGGCGTCCCAGCTGCAGTGCCAGAACGTCAAAGGCGCGCCGAAGACTCTGGAGTACAAGCACATGACGGAAAACGAGTACCTCATCGAGCTCAAGGCCACCGTCAAGAGCGTTCCGGCGGACTGGGCCGTCGTGAACAGCACCAAGTCTGCGACGCGCTACAGGCCGCGATCAGTCGACGCGCTGTACAACGAGTTATTGAAGCGGCAGCGTGAGATGGACGCTGCCGCGCGCGACTGCTTTCAGAGGCTGCTGCTGGATGTTGCGGGAGCCGACGGGGAGAATGGAAGAGGGACCGGCTCTCTCCTCATGCGTCTGCGAGACGCGGCAGTAGCTCTGTCCAAGCTGGACGCCCTGGCGTCCATTGCGACAGCATCGAGCAGCGCTGGGTACACGCGCCCGATGCTTATTCAAACGGCGGACGCAGGGAGCGGCAAAATCGATATCGATATCGTTGGTGGTCGACACCCGATCGTTGAGACAACAACCTTTCACGATTTCGTTGCGAATGACTGTCAACTGTCAAACGCCGCTTCGGGGGACGACCCGCCGCAGCTGATACTGATTACGGGTGCGAATATGGCAGGCAAGAGTGTGTACATAAAGCAAACAGCGCTTCTCGTGATTATGGCGCAGATGGGATCTTTTGTCCCCGCTGAGAGGTTTCGAATGGCTTCGAACGATAGCACGCTCATTGATGCGGTGTATACACGCATCGGAGCCAGTGACCGCCTCTCCGTTGGATCGTCCACCTTCATGGAGGAACTCACAGAGACATCGGCTATACTCCGCGAATCGACGGCTAAGAGTTTGGTCGTGATTGATGAGCTGGGCAGGGGGACGTCCACCTTTGATGGCACCGCGCTCGCCCACGCCACGATGCGATTCCTCGTGTCCAGGCGCGTCCCCACCCTCTTCGTCACACACTACCATTCGCTTGGTGAGCTCGCCCAGGAGTTGACGGGCGTAAAGTCCTCGTACATGTCGTATCTTCAGACAGGCGCCCATCGCGACAGGCTAACCTTCCTGTACAAAATGGTGCCCGGGCTGAGTCCGGCGTCCTTCGGCATTAATGTCGCTGCTCTCGCTGGGCTCGATGAGAGCATTCAAAAGAATGCTGCGGAAAAGTCGAGAGAAATGGCCAACAAGACGGCGGTCAACGTTCCACTGCTCCTGAAAGAGCTCGTCGGGGCAACTCATAAGAACAACATTACACGACTTTTGGAACTGCATGCGACGATTGATGTCAGTGGTCAAGGCAATCTGCATATGTAGCAAGTAGAACTCAGTGTATCGGTTCTCTGGCCGCGTTCAGTCGCCGGCACCCTGCTTCTCCGTCACCGTGACGTTCGACCCCACGTCGTCCGCCAGATTGTGGTCCCTGGTCTCTGGCAGCATTAGGTTCGAGGCCGCGGCCAGGAAGCACGCGAGGCCAAACAAGATGCCACTTACGCTACTCATGCCGGTCGTGTCTTCGGAGGCGTCTCCATGCCTCGTGAGCTGGATCAGCACGGGCGCCAATATGGAGCCGATGCGCGAGTACACGAGGCCAAGACCCAGGCCGTCGCCGCGGATGTGCAGCGGAAAGAGCTCTGCGGTGTACGGATAAATCACCCCGAAGGCACACGAGATGAATAGCATGCACACCAGCGCGAGAACGTTCGTCAACATCGTCTGCTCGCCACCCGTGGCGAAGGAGATGAAAGCCATTCCCCAGAAGCAGAACATCGAGACGAGGAAGCACAGCGTCATCGTGTACCGGCGACCGAGGAGACGAGAATTCATCATCGGGTCAGCAATCCAGTAGCCAATGCTCTGCTCCAGCGCGCTGATGCCGACGCCGATGTACAGGCTTGGACCGAACATGCCGGCGTTCAAAATCATCCCGTAGTAGGTCATCGCGATCGCGAACCAGCTGCACAGGGAGAGCGCCGTGAGCGCCAGTATGGGACGATTGTGGTGACGGACGCTGTACGAGAAGAGGAGCCAGTATGACCGCGCGTCGGCAGCGCATTGCGTCTTAGAATTGCTTCGACCTGACGACAAGGTGCCTCGATCGAAGCCAGAGGCAGCCGTTCTCATCTCATTTTCGTCGTTGTCGTTGTCGTTATTATCATCATCATCATCATCATCATGACTGCCCGGGGGATTATGCCCCGCGGCTCCCTGTGCCTTGGAGGATTCCGTTGACAGGAGCGATGATGTCTCGTTCGCAAACTCATCATCCTCATCGTACGCATCGCATACCTCACACCCCGGTGAAGCATCCGTCTGGACCGGGCCATCCATCGCACGATGATTCGGAAGCAACGCGGCGTGCGAGCAACCCGACATACCGAGGGAGCGCACCACGCGCAGATAATCGCGCATTCGCCCGACGCTCTTGAGCCACACAGCGGACTCCGGTACCTTAATGAAGTAGAAGTAGTTGGCGATCACCTCAACAAGGATCATTGCGAGGAGGAGCGTCCGCCAGGATGAGATTACGGTAACATCGCCGTCTGCGTACTGGATGGACGGAAGCATCCCCTCGAGCGCTCTCATGATGTACGACGACGATGAGCTGCGCCGCAGGTGCGGGACGAAGGAGTCCATCAGGTAGGCCATCGGCGCGATCAGGAAGACCACGAAGCTCCAGACCACAAACACTACCATCGTCCCCCGTGCACGCCAGACGGGCGAGTCTGCGAAGAGCTCGATGAGGATGAGGTAGTTTGCAATTACTCCGATGCCGACGCCGGCGCCCAGGACGAGCATACACGCAATCATGATGGACACGCTGTTTGTGACGGCCATCAGGAGTACCGGAAGCACAATTGCAGTGGTGGACGCGTATCGGCCGAAGAACAGACGCCCGTACGGGGACACAAGCCGGCCAGTGACCGTCGCGCCCACGGCCATCCCGAGCATGTACGCCGATAGGGCGCCGGCGGCCAGGTAGTCCCTCTCACACACGAGCTTATACTCGGCTCGCGCACTCAATGAGGTTGACAGCATCGAGAATTGGATCTCCCGCAGTGTATGATTCGGACAATCCAAGCAGAGATCGCCAGAGACATCAGATGCTCGTACTGAAGCTGACACGGCAGAGTCTGAGGCGACTCTGCTGGCTGCTCCAACGCACACCGATGAGAAGTGCTGCTCCCGGAAGATAAAGTTGCTGACAAATGTGAACATGCCGTCGACGCCCTTCCGAATTCCGATGATGAAGACGACGTACACGCGCTTCCAAGGCACTGACGAGAACCTACTGCTCTTCGCTGGTCCCATGCCTGGCTTTGAGGGGGACTCATGCAGACCCGACGAAGTCATCACTTCATCCTTCGACGGAGACGATGAAGGCAGCCATGAGACACTGGACTGCCTCGTCGTCATCGGGCTCCTTTGGCCGGCATGCTCGCGGTGCTCCTGCTCCTGCGCCAGAATGCTATGCGAGGAAGATAAGGGTGAGGACAACGGACATGAGACTCGAGCGTGCACATTGCGTCCGCAGCCATTGTTGAGCGAAGACATCGTGCAGTCGTCCGCTCTACGTTGCCGCGCTCACGACAGGGCGGCACCAGCGGAGGACCCGCAGCGGCCCTGTCGTGCCTCGCGCGCACGCGGAAAGCGGAGCGCGACAGGCCGACGTGCCGACGACGGAGGACGCAGGAGATAGACGATGGATACATACGATGGATACTACACCGACACAGGGCTGATACAACTTCCAAAAGAAAGCTTCGGTCCGTGCACGCGAGAGGTGCACGGACCTCCGAGACGCTACGAGACAAGTTTCGTACGAGAGTTGCGCATGGTGTCAATGCTAGCAACACGATGAGGGTGAGACGCAAGGACAGGAGGACAGGAAGGATACAAGATAACAACCTACACAAGAGCGTTTTCGTTTTTATGTTGTTGATGTTGACATCAACATCACTCGTTCATGTACACAAGATACAATCTATATGATACTTACACGTATAATGGTGCGAACTCCATTCTCATCGAAAAGAGTCCCCTACAACAAACAAAGGCCAGCTCCCAACCAACGCCCTCGAGCTGTCGAACGGCGTTCGATGTGACCGAGAGAGCATTCTCTACCGGCGATCAAAGTCGATCGGCGAGCTGCTCCCGAAAACAGAGTACACGATGGCGCCAGTGACGTAAAAGAAGATGCACGGCGCAAACATCGATATGGACCAATCGCCCGTGGAGTCCAGCATGAATCCAGTGAAAGCGACGCCGATGATGCCCGGTGCGGCGCCGACGGTGTTCGTGATGCCCAGCAGCACAGAGGCGTACTTGCGAGACATGTCCTGGTGGTTGCAGTACAGCCCCGCGAGCGAAAATGCGCCGAGGCCAATAGCGAGCGTGAGCAGCACAATTGTGTCGAACTCATTCGTGGCTACTGACTCCGGCCCGCCATTATTGATCAGGATAATCTTCGCGAGGCATGCAGCCGGCGCAACGAACGCCGTCAGCTGCACAATCTTCCGAACGGTCGTGACGTCCATCTCCGTATTGGAGATCACGTAGTCGGCTGCCTGTCCCGCAAGCGTGCCAAAGGCGGCGGAGGCCATCGGCGGCAGAATCGAGATGTAGGCCGCGTGGGAGAGGTCGAAGCGGTACACCTGGCTGAGGTACGTTGGAATCCATGAGAGCATCACAAACGTGCCCCAATTGTTGCAAAAGTGCGTATACGCGAGCGCCCGAAGCGGCACGCACTCGTAGAACGCCCGCCACGGAAAATTTGAGTCGTCTGCAGACTCATCGGCGGTGGCGGTGGATTCTTCCGCGATGTCTCCCTCCTCCCCACCTATCATTCCTCGGTCGCTTTCTGCCACGGGATCGCTCGACGGCCGAACGGAGGCCACTGCACCACCAGTGCCTGTCCGTGCCGCGAGCGCCCCATTATTACTGAGTGTCCACCATATTGCGCACCACACGACACCGATTCCCCCGAAAAGCGTAAACACTGACTCCCAGCCGAGATTCTCAATGAGCGAGGGTGCGAGCACGAGGCCAACGACGCTCCCAACACTCAAGCTGCCGAATACCAGCGTCGTAGCCCTCGCCCTGGAGTCTGGCTCGACGCTGGATGCGATTATGTTCACAGCCGAAGACGGCGACGTGCCCTCGCCGAGACCGACGAGGAACCTGCACAGGAAGAGGACGAGAAGCGGATTGCCCGTCAGGTGCAGCGCACCGATGATGCGGTCTGCGAGATCGACGGGGATCCCTGACCCGCCATCCCTGCTCCCAATGTGCGCCGCGAACGGAATCGCAACGGTGGCTGCCGACCACACGAGCACGCCAATCGGTAGGAGCCTCTGTCCGGTGAGCCTTTTCGCCAGGATACCACTCGGGAACTGCGCGAGCGAGTATCCGTAGTAGAAGGATGACTGGACGAGCCCGGACACAGTTGGCGACCATCCTAGGTCGCGCGCCATCGGCACCACGGCGATACTCATATTGACCTTGTCCATGTTGCATATGAGGAAGGCGAGGCAGGTCATGCCGATCGTCCTCGTCGACGGGTCCAGTCTCCCGAGCCGAGCGGACAGGGCGGCAAACGCGCCATCCAATCCGCTGAATGGCGATGACGTGGGAGAGGACGAGCTCTCTTCCGTCACAATCTGACGACGCTCGAATGGACTAGACGATTTTAAGGACACCTGTGTTTCACTACGCGCACTTGCTTTCGGGCACGATGAGCCATCATCACCCCGCACGCCATGGTCCCCAACCGACGCCCGTGTCCGGGTCCCTGCCCTGATCCCCTTCCGTCGCCTCCCTGGCGCGCCCACGTGTCGCATCCCCAATCTGCGGCCATTCCGCCTCCTTATTCCTGCTCGAGCTGAATCATTCCTGAAGCTCCTCATTGAGCACAAGGAAGCCCCTTGCGCCCATGCTGCCGAAGGCGAAGACGCGCGTGCCCTCATGTCCATCGGCCCCCGCGGCGTTGCCCTCGTTCTCGATATCGCGCGCTTCGCCCGCCGTCCACTTCGCCGCAGCCGCTGACCCACGCCACGTCACGACGATTACAGACAATAACGTTCTCTCGGTCTCTGTCTTCTTCGTCTTCTTTATGATGAGTATGAGAATGATGAGTTATGGTTGATGATGCATCCTCCTCCCCTCCTCCCCTCCTCCTCCTCCTCCTCCCCAGCATCTCTCAGCGCTGGCTCCGCCACGTGGGCTCTGCTCCGTCTCTCGCAGGAAAAAACACGCCCTGGCAATAGTATATCTAGTAATATTACTCGATTATAATGTAGCCAGGGTGGCTTTTCATAAATTATCTAAGAAAATATTATATTATTGTTGAAACTTTATATATAAATATAGTTAAAAATAAATTATATTTATGAAAAATTTAAAATGACGCATAATATGCCCCCCCTGGTATTCTACCGCTCCAGACACACAGACACACAGAGGCGAAGGAAAGACGGAGAGAAAACAGAGAGAGAGAGAGAGAGAGAGAGGGAGGGAGAGAGGGAGAGAGTCAGCAGCTGCTTGTGCTCTCGTCGTTGTGTCTGTGCTCCGGTTGAGTGAAGCTGAGCTGAGCTGAGCTGAACCAGAAGCCTGGATCGCTTGTAGCGGACGGTATTCAACGTGGAACTTGAAGGGCTGACGTCGATATTGGAGGTATGGCGGACACGAGCATGCACACCGCCCAGGATGATGGAGCACCTCGTGACGACGAGGCAGCAGCCACGGCCTCTTCTGCGGGGCCGGCCGCGACGGAAAAGGACGATGAAGTCGCGGATACCAAGGCGGAACGCGCCCAAATGCTCGCGAGGCTGGCGGATCCTGCGCTCGTTGAGAGCGCGCTGGCGAAGGACGGAGCGGAGCAACTCTCGGTTGATGAGAGGTACACGCTCTGCAGGGATGTCGGGGAGGAATGCATCCAGGAGGAGGAGCTGTACACGCTGCTTCAGAGCGCCTTCGCAGACGACGCGAAAAGGGGGCCACCAGTGTGCTATGACGGGTTCGAGCCGAGCGGACGGATGCATATCGCGCAGGGCGTCATGAAGGCGCTGAACGTGAACAAGCTCACGCGCGCCGGCTGCACATTCAAGTTCTGGTGAGGCACTCACACTCGCCCTCACATTCCCGCGCAGCAGATTCCCGTTGACGATTTATCAACAAGGCAAGTGTGTCGCGTTGCCGTCGCTGGTTCCCAAGCGGAAGCGTATTAGAATGAAATTGAGTGGCCGCTGACCTTCTCTCAATTGCTCGCATCTTGTGGTGATCCGTTTTCAACGTGAAGGGTTGCAGATTGGTTTGCCCTGATGAACCACAAACTCGGCGGCGATCTGAAGAAGATCCAGACTGTGGGTAAGTACATGGTTGAGGTTTGGAAGGCGATTGGCATGGACATGGAGAAGGTGCAGTTCATATCGTCCTCAGAGGAAATTAACAAGCACGCGTCCGAGTACTGGCCGCTCGTGCTGGACATCGCCACCAAGAACAACCTGAAGCGCATCATCCGCTGCAGCCAGATCATGGGCAGGGACGACACCGCGGAGCTGAGCGCCGCCCAGATATTCTACCCGTGCATGCAGTGCGCGGATATCTTCTTCCTCAAGGCCGATATCTGCCAGCTCGGGATGGACCAGCGCAAGGTGAACGTTCTCGCCCGTGAGTACTGCGACCTGACGAAGCCCAAGCGGAAGTTCAAGCCAATTGTACTCTCGCACCACATGCTCATGGGGCTCAAGCAGGGCCAGGAGAAGATGAGCAAGTCGGACCCGGAGAGTGCCATCTTCATGGAGGACTCCGAGGCGGAGGTGAAGACGAAGATCAAGAAGGCGTACTGCCCGCCGCAGGAGGTTGCCGGGAACCCGTGCCTGGAGTATCTCAAGTACGTGATATTCCCGTGGTTCAAGAACAAGCTCGAGGTGAAGCGATCGGAGCAAAACGGGGGCAACAAGCTCTACGAGGGGTACCAGCAGCTTGAGGACGACTACGTGAAAGGAGACCTGCACCCCGGCGACCTCAAACAGGCGCTCACTGCATCTCTCAACCTCATCCTGCAGCCGGTCAGGGACCACTTCAACAATAACGAGGATGCGAAGAAGCTCCTGGCGACGGTGAAAAAATACAAGGTTTCAAAGTGAGCGTGCCCATGTGAACTGCGCGGGTGAAGTGGGGAGGGTGATGATGCGGTGATGAGCAGGGTGTATCTATTTATCCTACACCGGACTAAACTTGCATCCACGTGGCCACGCGCGATGGTGCGGGTTCGTTGGGGTGTGGGTTTGGGCGATTCTGTGTGTCTCCCGACAGTCCAAGTTCAGCCGAGGCGCACGAGCGCACGGTGATTGTAACCTTCATAGACGACACTTCACCGATCGTATCACGTGAATTCAGAGATAAACATACTTGAAGTAAAAAAGAATAGAAAGAATTACCGTCGTTTCAAAATATTATGGCGGTCGGCACATATAGCCCGTCCACCCCAGTGGAAATTTTTCTCAGATTTTGACTTTGAGACCCCGGGCGAACTTGGAAAAATTTCCGCCTGGGAGAATCAGACAAGCACCCTGGTATTTCCATTACTATATTTCACATAATACAATATACACACCAGAGGGGGATCAGGAAGAGGGAGGGAGGGAGGGAGGGAGGGAGATGGCTTCGTTGCCGACACAGATTGAGGTGAGCATTGATGCATGTACTCAGCATGTACTTACAAGTCGACACTACATAAGAAGTATTCATCGTACATCTCTCGTGGAAGCTCGAGCTCTTTCTTTTCTGAGAGCTCGCACGACACAATATGCAAGACCGCGTCGGCAGTGACTGACACTTCCTCCGTGCTTAACGCATACGTTATCGTGGCATTGTTTATGTCGCCGGTGCGGTGCAGGACTCGCCCAGAGTCGGGACGCTCCATGAGCACCAACTGAAAGGTGTCGAGACTGTCCCTATCGCCCTCTGCGTCCTCGAAGGTACTGACAGTAACAACAATGTCACCGACCCTGAAAACTCGCGACCACGCGACTCTTGTGTCGTCCTCGTGCTCATCAGCTTGGGGGGATTCACAACCGGCTTCCCGCTCATTCTCCAGTCTTGCATCCTGCGACATGGCACCTCATCGTCCCCCTCCGTGACGCCGCGGCGCGTCGTCATGACGGTATCTTCCCAATGCGGTGTCCGATTTGTGAAAAAAAAGTGCTGTCCCGGTGTTTTCGGGGACCCCCGACACATTCCTGCAATCTCCCCATTTGTTTGAGACGTTCCCCATTTATTTTCTTAAGATTTGTGTATTTCTGTCCAACAACCACATTATTTCTTCGTGACCAAAAATATTTTCCCAGAACCAAAAAAAAAACCTATAGTCGTTTGGACGGGCTATATGTGCCGACCGCCTATGTTCGGAGATGTCATGTGCGCGTTCGACCGCGCCGGCGCGCTTATTTTTTGACCTTCGACTTGTACTCGTCTGTCTCCAGAGTTAGGGAGACACTCGCACGATGTGGCAACGGTCAGGTGGCATCTGGCAGGTGCTCAGTCGCCACCATTATCGCCGCTGTCTCTTTTGGATTCGTCGAAGGTGCAGACGTCGGGCTGGTATGATTCGGTGGAAGAGTTGCAGAAGTACTCGCTGCAGCTGTATTCGTAGTCATGAAGGAGCCGGTCCACAACGGGGGGCGCAGTGGGTCCGCAGAGATCGTGGAGCGAGAGGACCAGCTGGAAAGCTGATTGCTCCTGAGGGCTGTTGCAGCAGTCGACTGCCTGCACCTGCTCCAGCGTAGCGTCGTCCGGGACCACGCCGCAGGCATTCTGCAGCACACCGGCGGCGAAGTCAGCAAGAGCAGCGTTCGAGCAGTCGACAGGCGGACATGTTGGGTAGCCCGACGTGAACCTCCTCTGGATGTAACAGTGCCAGCAATTCGCATCGAAGTCGTGGTACCCTGTATGACACGACATGACGCGTACGAGGCGATGCTCAGATTTCAGTGCGGTGGTCACCCTCCACCTCGAGGTGACCTGGACCAGGCTCTGTGCTTCTATGTGCATGCCATTGTGTGTCTCACCTTTTTCGACCTCAGTCGGAACATCCGAATGCGAGCAGTGATCGTGGTGGCTCTGCACCACATAGAAGCTTTGCCGACACGTGGAGTTGTTGCTCTCCGAAAGGCACCCCTCCGCGCTCATGCAGGCAGGCTCGCTGGTGAGCACGCGCCATGCCTCGAGCACATGCTCCATATCCTCTTTCCCACAGTCGATCTCGAACGGATGTGACGGCTCCGTCAGCGCACACGCGCACGGCATCCCCGCTTCGAAGTGTGTGAACCGCCCAGCCTCCTCCTCCATCCGCTTCCACTGCAGCAGGTCCGCCAGCGGCGTGCGCAGCGACATTTCTTCTGCCGCGTGCTGCGCGGCGGTCGCGGTCATCCCCACCATCATCCCCACCAACATCGATATCATCATCATCATCCTCATCGATATCATCCTCATGATCCTCATCATCAAAGAGCGGGACGTACGTGTACGTGAAGAATCCCTCTCGGAGAATCCCTCTCGGAGAATCCCCCTCTCCTCCGATCCGTCGCGCCGACAGACTCCACGACGAAAAAAAGGAGTGGGGAAAAACACGGTGGGGGAAATGCAAACCTCATTTTTAGGGTTACGCATCTGACACAAGAGAGGGAGAGAGAGTGCAGGGAATGGGAGAGAGACAGAGAGGGAAGGCTGTGCTTGATGAAGATGACTTTGACGATGGCATCGACGTCGCTGCTGAGGCGAGACAAAAGCGCAGCGACACCCCGTCATGATGATGATGATCAACACAGGCATCCAGAAATTCAAAATCAAGAGGAAGTCTCGGGAAAGAATACGAGGTTGCTCGTGAGGCAACTTGTGAGACAGCTCGAGAAGGCTGAGGTCCGATGCTGTGCCGCTGAGGAAACCGCTGTGCATCAACAGAGGTACATCGCAATGCTCGAGGACGCGCTCGCACGGGCAGGGGGGGACGCCGATGGCGTGCGAGCGGCTGCAGAAGGACATACAGGCGGGGAACGGGCGACATCGACGAATCTAGCAAACGCAGTGGAAATTGCCCAACAAAACCTCCACAAGGCGGCTTCTAAAATCGAACAGTTGGAGAATGCCCTCCATGAGCAGCAACTACTGTGCCTCGCGAAAGAGAACCGTATCTCTTCCCTTACAAGAGAGCTCGATGAGCAGCACACCATTGCACAGTTTTGCACGATAAATGAAGCGGCATCAAACCACGGCGACGACCAGGGGGCGACTGCGCCGCCCCTTCAGTGCGCCCTTGCCGACGCCGATGCCGACGCCGACCGCTTTGCAGACGCTGGGAGTGAAGGGACAACCGAAGGTGGCAGTCAAATCCAGTGCGACGAATTTGAGACTCGGATGGAATCACCCGCGTCGTCGGTAGTCGAAGACAGCATGGACAGTAATGACGGCGAAGCGGATGTTTGTGGTGCTCCTTCAATATCTTTTCCGAGTCATCTTCTCGATCCCGGGCCACCGCTAGATCTGTGTGTTTCAGGATTTGACTTTCGACACATTGTCGAGACGCTATTCTCGCTCGACGAGCCAATGAGGGAGCCCTCCTGTGATGCGGAAGCTCAAACAAGAGAAGAGGACATCGGCGAAAGTGGTAGCACCCAGTTGGAGGACAAATGTGACCCGGCGCACGCTTCCGATGAGAGCGCACGCGAGGGAGAGGCATCCGAGGGGGATGTTGACTGCGGACTGGAGTCCATCGGAAGCGTGGACGAGCCTCGGCCCCTGGAGTCCATCCACAATTCGCCACAGGCTGCTCGACATTTCAGAGTCCGCTCCTCGTCTTCAGCCATCCGCCGTCGTCTCTCGCAGCACAACCGCCTGGCGAGGGGGCGGGCCGCGTCGCTTGGTCTTCGATGATGCCCAAACAGGGAGGTTTCTGCCGAGAATGTTGGAGGCAATCCTGAACAAAACCGGCGATAGTCATTGTAATTCATTCGTCTCCTTGCCCGCCTCCCTCCCTCCCAGCTGTTCTGGGAAATTCACCTCGTCTTCATCTCTCTCGTGACGCGCGCGCACCTTCGAGTGCATCGCGAGCATGAGTCTCTCCATGCTCCTCGTTTGACGTCTCCATCGCCAGACGGACGGATGGTGCGTTCACTCGCAAGCTCCACTGACTCCTTTCAGGTCACCTTATCCTCCGTCTCCTTTTTTTTTTTTTTTTTTTTTTTTTTTTTTTTTTTTTTTTCGTGCGCGAGACAGACGGACAGACAGACGGACGGACGGGGGGGCGCAGAGGCCTCTGCGAACACGATGGACAGAGAGGGACGGGATGCGGCCCGCCCGGTCGAACGGGGGCCAGACACCGACCCATATGTGCCTATGGCTGTCTTTGAGGCGGTGGCGAGACTGTCGGTGCCCACGCCCACGCCCATGCCGGTGCATGAGTCCGGGAGGATGAGAACGACCTCCGCCGACGCGGATGCTGCGGGGCGGATGCATCGCCCGGGGCACGACGGCGTTTGTGGGAACGTCGAGCCCGGTGGGGAGGGAGCGGAGGAGGGAGACGACGTGCATGTGGTCGATGACACGCGTGGCGAGCGAAGGAAACGCGCACTGTCCGTGAAGGCGACCGGTGGCGGCACGGGAGGAAAATTGCGGCGGACTGCACAAACGTCCACCTCTGGCCGCCACGCGGGCGTCGGGTGGGGTAGCGCAATTGAATACCCCTCGTGTTCAATTGTACGCGTTCTGGAGGTCGAGCGGATGTCCGCGAACTATGGCAGACCTCGCTCGCGTCGACTGCGTGCAGGGTGGGTTGCGGTGGACGAGATGGAGCGTCAAGTCCGTTGGGGTCCCGTTGGGCCGTGGGAGCCGTCGCTGCTCCGCTGCGATGCCCCGCCCCAGAATTTGCGCGCGCGAGTCGTTCAGCGTGCGTTCGGCCTGCCCTCGTTCGCGAGGTCGCCTAGCAAGAGAGTTGGTAACAGCAACCAGGTGTTTTGTGTGGCACTCAGCTGCCCCGACGACGATTACACATTCGTGCCTGCGCACGATGCGGCTCGGGGCGGCCGCCGGGACGATTCGGGGTGCTGGCGGAGCCGCAGACCGCGATGCCTGTACAGAAGCAGCGACGTGATGGCGACCGCCTGCCAGAATGGGTACATGCGCTTCGAAAAGATCGGGATGCGCCAGCCGTGCTCCGGGTCTTCTTCTTCTTATGAGGGGGAGGCCGGCGCGGTGCGACGAGATGGGGACAGCGACGGCAGTGACGGGAGGGTTTCATTTCTGCACGCCGTCCAGATGGGATGGACGATCCTCGACGTCAAATTCTGTAACACCAGCGGTGCGTGGGGGGACGGGGTCGGGGACGGAGCGCATCGGTCCATCGGAAACGCGGAGAAGCTTCTTTACTCATCGTGGGACCATCGTATTCAGATGGTCCACCTGAACGATGACGGCATGCCCGCCGATAACTGCGACCAGACGGTGTGTCCATCGTTTCCCTCTGTGCCACATTCACTCTTCCGCAGTTTTCCTGGTGCCCCCCCCCCCCCGTTGAGACGAGTGAATCATTTTCGTCGAAGCGTTCGCCCATTGTCTGGACACGACGCTGACTATACTCGGCGCACAACGTCGCTCGGCGCAACTTTTTTGTGTGTGCGTGTGTGTACAGGCGCTCGACCTTCTGCCGGCGTCTGGCCTCTTTTGCATCTTTAGTATAGCGACCGGCAGCGGGCCCACCAGTGGCACCATCGCCGCGGGCACGAATGACAATTCGGTGTACTTGTACGATTTAGAAACGAAGAGGCGCATGGATCATATCGCGCGCGCGCATTTCGACGACGTGAATTCCGTCTGCTTCGACTCGAGGAACGGTGACATTCTGTATTCGGCTTCGGATGATGGCATATGCAAGGTGTGGGACCTCCGGTGTGCGGTATCGAGCCAGGCGGTCGGGTATTTGATCGGCCACCGCGCGGGTCTGACGCATGTCGAGGGCAAGGGAGACGGCGTGATGGTGCTCACGAATTCGAAGGATCAGAGCGTCCGGATGTGGGACCTGAGGAAGATGGATACCGAGCGCGTGCATGTGCCGTTGAGAGAGCACGTCGAGACCAAGTGGGACTACCGCTTCGAGACCGCGCCCTCGAATGACATGAGCGTGAAGGTGTTTGAGGGCAATGTCGAGCAGGAGCCCAGCAGGGGCTGTGTGGCGGCTTTCTACGGCCATAGTGTCCTCCAAACGCTTGTGAAGGCGCATTTTTCGCCACGCAGAACGACCGGTCGGCGATTCATTTACACCGGCAGTTCCACTGGCGATGTGTGCATCTACGACACGCACCTACTCGAGGCGCACGACGTTTTCCGGGCGCACACGGGAGTGGTGCGCGATTGCGCGTGGCACCCTCACGTGCCGATGCTCATCACCACGTCGTGGGACTGCACCATTGGCTTCTGGTCATGTGAACGGGCGCCCTTCTGTGGCTCGCCGCCCTCGGGCCGGCGAATTATGTGATACTGTGTTATGTTCTTTCGAAGTTCCGTGTATATATACGTTGACCCGGGTCGTATAAATGAAGAAGCAAATCAAGTTCATCTCATCGTATGCTTTATCACTGTTCACTGATCAGCGGATGAAGAACGACACAACACAACTGCACAGCTCTGCTGTTTTTCCATGCCTGTACCATCATCTCCAGAGGTGTCTTTTTGGTGGTATTTTGTTGTTGTTGCGGCGGCACAGAGAGAGAAAGAGAGAGAGAGGCGGCGGAGGCTGAGGCGAGAGAGCCATCATGGGAGGCAGTTTGCGCAGACTCAAGAAGAACAGGCCGAAGGTGCGCACGGGCCTCAAGGCGAAGAACAGGGCCGGCAAGAAGGTGAAGGAGGTGCACCTGTCGCTCCCATCGACGTCACACGGACGGGATGGGGCACACGACGGGGAGGTCGAGGGCGGCGCGCGGCGGCGAGACAGCGCGGCGGCGACGGCGGTGGCCGCGGGGGGCGGCGGACGCAGCGATGCCGCCGACGACGCCGTTGACGTACGACTCGGTGGCAGTTGGGAAGTGAAGAAATCAACGATTCAAAACTACAAGAGGGAAGGCGTGACCGGGGACGCGAACGCGGCGGTCTCGGCGGCGGCGCGCCCCCATCCGCGGGATGGCGACGGCGAGGGCACGGACCTCGGCGACGACGAAGGAGAAGGCGATGAGGGCGAGTGGGGCAGGCGCATACGCACCGCGACGGAAGATGAGATCGCCATAGCAACGGGGAAATCGCGGAGTACTGGGAAGGCGCCGCCGAGGAGGCTCACGGTACGCCGTCGAGCACGGCTCAGTCTGCGCCGTGGCCGTGCGTGCACAACGCGCAAAATAATAATACGCGTCCCCATGAACAAGTGTGTGGTTTGGTCTCTCGTGTCGTGATGGCTCTGACACGTGGATTGATTTTCTTGGTTTCTGTCACTCCTGTGGCGACACTCACCGTGTTGTGCTTGCACATTCATCAGAGTGCACAAATGTCCGTCGTGCGTGCTCTCATCAAAGTGCATGGCGAGGACTACATCCGCATGGCTCGGGATCTCAAGCTGAACAAGATGCAGCACACGCCAGCGGTGCTTAAGGTATGCTCAGAACCACTACCATGTTTGTTTGCGTGCGACACACGCGCCCACGGCTTCGGTTCTCACTCACGTTCGAGTCTTCCTCAATTCCTCTCGAATTGACATCCATGCGTCCGCACATTTTCCGTTCGTTTGTCATTATTCATGATATTTGCATCATGATCGCTCTGCGTCGAATGCCTGCCAGCGTATGTGCGAGAGCTTCCACGCGTATCCGTCCCTCGCAGCGAATGGCGGCAATCGTGACTTCCGTGCGCCGCAAATTAATCGACGCCAAAAGATAGTGTGATCGAATAATATAATTTTTTATGATCCCTCTTACTTACTGCGGGAGATGGCACAGCATTCGACAAGGTGGTGGGAGCAGTTATCCAAATCATCATCCAAATCATCATCCAAATCATCATCCGACGTATGTATCATCCAACTCATCGTGACATGGAACTGATCATCCATGTTCCATGTCACGGAAGCCGGCACAAGGCACAACGCCGCAAGCCGTTTGGCTGCCCACCTCAACCTCGACAGTCATTGATTTCGAGCGATCGCGTATTCAGAAACTGCGCCCACGAGAGGAGGAGACCAGTGCGCGCCCGGTGCAGCATCGGCCACGCCGGACCTCTCCGGACCCTGACCTCGCGCATCATAGGGCATTCGTGGAGTGCATGGAGAAGGGAAGCGGAGAGGCGCTTTTCGAGCGGGAGGTGCCGATCCAGAAATTCTCGTCTCCCCCTCCCTCCCTCTCTCTCCCTCTCCCTCTCTCCCTCTCTCCCTCTCTCCCTCTCTCCCTCTCTCTCTCCCTCTCTCTCTCTTCTCTCTGTCTCTCTCTCGAATACCGGTAAATGAAAAAAATAAATTTTACCAATTCTTATTTACTTAGAATATTGAAATTTATGTATATATTCGATATTTTAGAATATATGTTTTCTCATGGGATAGATCTACCGTGTATTCTTTGAATGGATTATCACTATGCATACAAAAATGACGGGAAAAATCTTTGGATGAAAATCTTCATACGCATGCATGCGCGACGGCATCTGGAAATATCAAAGAAGACATATAATGTACATAATGTATACAAATGTATATTCAAATAATACATTTTAGACACTGATTGATTATTTTTTGGATATGCAAAAAATTTATGGATATGGATTGAGAGAGGGAGAGAGAGAGGGAGAGAGAGAGGGAGAGAGAGAGGGAGGTGGTGGGATCACTCGAGATATCAATACAGAGCCATGGCCGTGGTTATGCGCGCGGGGAGCAGTTGCAGGGCGCAGTGCTCGTCGCCAGCGTCAGCAAGAAATGCTGCTGGTGCTGCTGGTGGCGGCGGTGGAGTGAGGGCGACGGGGAGGGGGAGGGTCGCGCCGGTCACGCGGACGGTGCGGTCCACCACCGCCGCGCCTCTGACGCGCTGCGGCGCTGTGGCCGTGGATTCCTTCACGACGGAGAAGTCGGACAACGTGTTCGCGGCCGCGCAGGACCTCATGCCTGGTGGTGTATCGTCGCCGGTACGTGCATTTAAGAGCGTGGGCGGTGGGCCGGTGGTCTTCGACCGCGTCAAGGGCAGCAAGGCGTACGACGTCGACGGCAATGAGTACATAGACTACATCGGCACCTGGGGCCCGGCAATCTGCGGCCACGCGAATGAGGAGGTCGGGGAGGCACTGAAGCAACAGATCGATAAAGGCACGAGCTTCGGCGCCCCTTGTGAGCTGGAGAACGTTCTTGCTGAGATGGTAATTGATGCCGTTCCCAGTGTGGAGATGGTGCGCTTCTGCAACAGCGGCACCGAGGCGTGTCTGTCCGTCCTCAGGACGATGCGCGCCTTCACCGGCAGGGACAAGGTGATCAAATTTGAAGGATGCTACCACGGACACGCGGACCCCTTCCTTGTCAAGGCTGGCTCAGGCGTGCTTACCCTCGGCCTGCCCGATTCACCCGGCGTTCCCAAGGCGGCGACGCAATCCACGCTCTGCGCCACCTACAACGACATCGAGTCGGTGCGGAAGCTCTTCGAGGACAACAAGGGCGAGATAGCCGGCGTGATCCTCGAGCCCGTGGTTGGCAACTCTGGCTTCATTCAGCCATCCATGGAATTCCTCAAGGGCCTCCGTGAGCTCACGACGCAGGAGGGCGCGCTCCTGTGCTTCGACGAGGTGATGACCGGTTTCAGGATCAGCTACGGCGGCGCGCAGCAGCACTTTGGAATTACGCCGGACCTCACAACGATGGGCAAGGTGATTGGCGGCGGCCTGCCCGTGGGTGCCTACGGCGGCAGGAAGGACATCATGCAGGTAGTGGCGCCCGCGGGGCCCATGTATCAGGCCGGTACGCTCTCGGGCAACCCGCTCGCGATGACCGCCGGCATCAAGACGCTGGAGATCCTCAAGCGCCCGGGCTCGTACGAGTACCTCGACAAAATCACCACGAGGGTCGCTGAGGGCCTCCTATCGGCCGCGAAGGACGCGGGTCATGCCGTGTGCGGTGGCCACATCAGTGCGATGTTCGGCATGTTCTTCACCGAGGGGCCCGTGAACTCCTTCGCCGACGCCACAAAGTCAGACACGGAGAAGTTCGCCCGTTTCCACCGTGGAATGCTTTCCCGAGGCGTGTACTTGGCGCCGTCGCAGTACGAGGCTGGGTTTACCTCTTTGGCACACACGGACGCCGACATCGACAGAACGCTCGAGGTCGCAGCCGAGGTTTTCAAGACGATCTAGATGTAGCGCGCACGTCACATGCTTCACGCGCGGCTTTCTCCCGTGTCCGCTGACAGGGCATATCCAGAGAAATAAGAGCGGGCATGGGAGGCAGACGGGGGAACAGAGGTGAGCGTGCGTGAGCTCTGTTATCGTTGGTAATAGAAACGTTCAGTCGTTTCGCAGTTCTACAACAGCAGACAGCAATGTACAAAAAGTTTCCTCAAGGTCCCAGTCAGGGTCTCTCCACGCATGACGTGAAACGCGATCAGCATCGGCACACACAATAGAGGACGGAAAGAACCGTCGTTGGCGCATGAAGCATGTCGATAGCCTGCACGGTCACTGTCTCTGGGCGTTCGCAAACAACGTCGAAGCAGAGCTTGACCTCGGTTGTCTACACTCTCGGCGATCACGCAGGCTATTGACATTGTTCATGGGGCAACTGTGGGTGATTCCATGAATAGCTGCTGTATGTGCTGCCCCGTACTAAATCTTGGCTCTCCTTTCGGGTGCCCCAGTCGAGAACGGCCCGCGAATTCGTGAGCGAGGAGGAACGTGAGGAAAGAGGACAATCAACCCTGTCCCCACTTGGCTGCGACACGTCCCTTGAGGTACTCAACACGCTCGGGTTGGACGCTATAGGGCTCGCCATCTTCCTTCTCCCGGAACGTAGTGCTCTCCAGTTGAATGAAAGTCATTCTGTCATCGATGCACTCAAACGTGGCGCTGAGCCCTCGCAGAACCTGTTCAATGATCAGCGAGTTCTCTGTGAAAGCTTCCACAACCTCCTTGATCCAGACCTCCAGATCTGCATGCCGTTCCGGTAATGGACGTGCTCGTCTCAGATTTGCAATATCATCCCGCGTATATGACCCCCAGAGTCGCGAGAAGCGGGGCTTCATGGCGCTGGGACGCACGCGGATATTTCTCTCTCTGCAGAGTCAATATGAGATCCCTTTGCCTCGGAGAACCCACCCGCAAGTTTATAAGCCGCGGCGTTCCTTCGCCGTTTTATCCGGCGCAGCACTGTCGTACA
>Ga0099800_1063_pt1 | contig 34067 bp, 22 predicted proteins | sample Uncmet6_SortRC_1_FD_89868 | JGI IMG/M metagenome (GOLD analysis project Ga0099800, IMG submission 89868) | Marine eukaryotic communities from CALCOFI LINE 67, Pacific Ocean - CN11_C50_N6_SortRC_1 | ecosystem: Environmental > Aquatic > Marine > Oceanic | place: Pacific Ocean: Monterey Bay... | reverse complement strand
CTTATAGCAGTATTCGTCGATCAATTATTTCATAATGGTATCCCAATGCCACCAGCTCCAGGAACGAATAGAGAGCTACCCGTGAAGTTAGATTTACGCATCATATACATTGTGCAGGCATTTTTGGTTGGAAGTATCGCCTCGGTAATGGCTACCATTGCGGCGACGCTTGAGGTTAAATTTTGTCGATACGAATTTAAGATGGGTCGTTTTGGAAAAGCGAATCTAGTTGGTCTAACTATTACTCAAAGAATCAAAAATTTACAGGAGGACCATTTAGAAATTCTGCGACAAGCTGCTAGAAAACTTGATGATAAAATCGATGTTGCCACAGAAAAATTAAGAAAACAAACCGAAGAGCTAAAACAGTTGGATAGTCAGAAGACTGAGTTTTTTCAAAACGTATCCCATGAACTTCGCACCCCCTTAACACTCATTCTCTCTCCTTTGGAAAAACAAAGTAAAGATCATCCTGATAACCCAGATATTCAAATGGCCACGAAAAATGCCAAAAGGTTATTGAAGTTAGTCAATCAACTACTAGAATTTCAAAAACTTAAAGCTGGAAAGCAGCAGCTTGATTTAAAGCCACTAAACCTCAAGTACTTTATCAACAAATGTGAGGACTATTTTAAATCCGCATGTCAATCTAAAAATATTGTTTTTACAATATCCATTAATCAAAAGAAACCGCAGGAAACTACAGATAATTTTTGGATAGAAGGGGAAGTGGATGCCCTAGAAAAAGTTATTTTCAATTACCTTGTAAACGCCTTCAAATTTACACCAAGCGGAGGAAGGATCGAACTTGGACTCACCACCCAAACAGAAAATAAAATTCGCCTATTCGTCAAAGATAGTGGAGCTGGGATTACGGAAGAAGAAAAGAAAAGTCTATTCCTCCCTTTCTCTCATTCTCGGGATAATAAATCCGTTACCCACGAAAGTATGGGGTTAGGTTTAGCCCTCGTGAAATCGTTAGTTGAAAAAATGAATGGTTACGTGGGAGCTGACTTTAACGAACCTTGCGGGTGTATCTTTTGGGCTGATTTCACTAAATGCAATCCTTCCGTTTCTGAGCAAGAATATCCTCAGCTAACTTCTTGGAACGAAATGTCTGACGATTATGCTCAAAATTCAGCCGATCAAATTGCTATCCCGGCTGAAAAAGAATCATCTGAACTCACACCTAGCAATATTCTAATCGTTGACGATATACCGGAAATGATTAACATGATCGGCCATAGTCTAAGTACTAGAGAACACAAGATCACCGGTGCATCAACCGGTGAAGAAGCATTAGAAATAGCAATAAAAGACCCTCCAGATCTAATCATAACAGATTGGATGATGTCCAAAATGAACGGCTTGGAATTTATCAAGAAGCTAAAAAATAATCCACAGCTCAATGCTATTCCCGTCGTCTTGTTAACCGCTAGGAGTGACGAATACAGCAGAAGACTTGCAACTCAAGCAGGCGCAGATGCATTTCTAGACAAGCCATTTAGCGAACTTGAGCTGCTATCGATAGTTCAAAACCTACTCAAACTTAAATCAAAAGAAGATCAGCTAACTAGCGACTTGTACAATCTCAAAGTGATGAGTGATCAAGAAATATCTCAAACCAAACAATTGCTAAAAAAGCAGGAAGAAACCTTACCTGACTTACTACAGGAACTAACTCATGACTTAAAAACACCTTTAGCAAGCTTGTATACCCTCAGCCAAGCAATTAGGAGCACCTCAAGCCCTATGGATGAACAGTCAAGAAATCAAAGAATGAAGCTACTCGATCGTGAAATTATTTATTTTCAGAAGCTTTTGGAAGATTTACTCTTTCTCTCCGGGTTAGTTTCAAATGCATCGAATCGACTCAAAGAAGAGTTTAACGTTTCCAATATCATTCTTGATATAGCAGAAGTGATCGAGAATAAAGGGATTGACATTGATCTCAGCTGCCCAGATGAGCTCACCTGCTTTGGCGATCCTTTCTTATTTAGGCGCATGATTCGCAATGTGCTCGATAACGCTGGTAAACACGCTAAAAAAGAAATTCGAATAAAAGCAAGACTTGATCATATGAATCTAGTGATCGATGTTACCGATGACGGCCCAGGTCTTACCACCCAGGCTATGCAAGACTATGGTAAGAAGCGCACCTCAAGAAAGATAGAATACTGCCGACCTCTGCAAGAAGGTCAATCTGACTCGCCAATTGATATTTCTCTTGGTCTCGGCTCAGTAATTATTAACAATATTGTGAAGAGATTCGACGGACAGCTCAAAGTAAAAAATAGATTGATAGGTGGTGCTCATATTTCGATAACATTGCCGTTACCTAACCACCAGTCGAAGAAAATGGCTTCTAATTATTAATAATTATACCAGAACTTGTTATAGCAACTTCTGGAAAGGAGCTCGTGCCTCAAAAACTAAATGAAATCAGACTTTTTTTATATAACTCAGCAGAGGCCGGAATCATCGCCGTGGATACGATGACCCGAATTTATATCCTTGTTTTCTATGTTTCAACTGGACTAAACCCCGAATTGGCTGGTTTAGCTATGACGATAGCCATAGGGTTTGATGCCATCTCAGACCCCATCATGGGAAGAATCACTGACAGTTTTAAATCTAGTTTTGGCCATCGTCGCGTTTTCTTCATACCTGGTGCTATAGTCTTGATATCAAGTTTTATCGCCTTATTTTGCCCAGTTGTTCATGGAGATGGGCCTCTCTTTTTATGGTTACTCATTAGCTATGTGGGAGTCAGTCTCGGGTTGACCATTTTGGCGATACCACATCTAGCTCTAACGGTCGACATTGTTGATACAGAATACAATCGTTCAAAAGCTTTTGCTTATCGATATTTTTTCTCAGTAGTCGGCATGCTTGTCGGTACGGGTGTTCCGGGATTCCTATTGACCCACCAGATAGATCACCCTCATCCATCAGCCGCCATTGTATTGGGAGGCATCGTTCTCATTACCGCACTCATATCCTTTATCAGCTCACAAGGTCACGATCCCAGCCAAGGGCATACACAAAGTAGCCGTTCAAATATAACCAAAGTTATGAAAAAAAAATGGTTTATTGTACTGACGATCTCATGGGTGTTATCTTCCATCGCTCAAACTATCAATGCTGCAACAGCTTTATACTACTATCGCTTTTTTCTACTGTTACCTGAGTCTGAGATACAAATTATATTACTAAGCTTCATACTTTCCATCTGCGGCTCACTACCTCTTTGGGTTGTTCTCAGTAAAAAATTTCCTAAAGGTCAGTTAATAGCAGGTAGTATTATGATCCTTGCCATCGTTGGTGCCGCTATCTATCCAATCTTACCCAAAGAAATGATGTTATGGCCGCTGATTATAGCAGGAATAGGTGGTGTTTTAATCGGCTCGGGAGCACTACTGGGGCCATTTCTAAGTGAAAAGCTTATGCAGAATAATGTTCAAGATTTCGGGGTTTACTTTGGTTTTTGGAAAATGTCTGGGAAATTAGCCCGAGCCATAGGTATCGGGTTAACTGGTATCACTCTTAGATGGATGGGGTGGGATAATGATAAGGAGCTATTCCTCTATCCCGAGCGTTTAGCATATCTTTTTGGACCTGTAGTTGGGATTTTCTTCGTTTTATCAGCAATACTCCTATGGTGGGCGGCAACAGACGACCATCACCGAAAAAACACAAATGCCTCACTTTAAAACTTTTGTATACTGATTTATCAACTGTGATAGCATCAGTTGACCAAGACATTAAAATACTGGTATTACATCTACATACCTATCTTACTAATTTTTTGATCAATCACTATACACAAGATTTTTTAAGAAAGCTCAATTAAATCATGACACTACTTGAGAGTATAGGACGCACTATTTTACAATGCGTAAGATTCATACCACTGGCTTTTATCAAATCACTCCGTTACTACTGTTACCCTATTAAAATTACCTGGCTAAATAAATCAGGGCCGACTCCATGGCAGGATATCAGGTTTTTTCTCATTTTAAACCATACGAGTATTATTGAATTTATCTATGGAGGTGCCCTACCCTTCAGCTTTTTGTGGCGTATGGCTGGTCGGCTTACGTTCCCGGTAGCCAAAGAAACATTAGATCACCCTTTTCTGGGCTTTCTATTTAAAAGCTTGGCCCCATATGTGGTTCCCATTACTCGCAAACGTGACGATACCTGGAATCAGTTCACCTCTGGTATCAATAATCAATCGATGGTAGCCATTCTTCCCGAAGGCCGCATGCGCAGACAAACAGGTCTAGATAAAAATAATCAACCGATGTCCACACGCTCTGGAGTTGCAGAAATACTGCCGCATTTTGCTGGAGAAAAGCTTTTATTCGTCTATAGCGGAGGACTGCATCACGTCTTACCACCGGGTAAAAAAATACCTCGCCCCTTTCGCAAAATCGCTGTGGCTATAGAGGTAGTCGATACCGATGATTATTTGAATACCCTGGGTTACCAGTCTATCAACCAAGAGACAAGTCCTGAGCAAATCAAAGCATTCGCACAAAAAGTCGCAAATGATTTAGATGTAAGGCGCCAAAAGTACACACCCAACTTGGTTTAATAGCCCCATCAGCAGCAAGCATCGGGGTATAATCAGACTTTGATAACTATAGCGATATCAGCGCTGCATAAAACGGATTAGTTAAGACTCGCTATGACAACGCCGGTAGCAGCCAACATAGCTGCTGCAGCTTTTTTGATGGTAGGCTTCTCTCCCAAGACTACTACAGCCAAAATCACTGTGAAAATCGTAGATGTTTGATTCAATATTGCAGCCAGAGAAGTCTCAAGGTACTTATATCCTGCTAGCCATAATATAATCGAAACGTATGAGCTAAGAATAAAGGCCGACAGCACCACAAATGGGCGCTGGGTATCAAACAATGCCTTGGTCTTCACTGCTTTATCCTCTAAAAACCACCATACAATGACGGAAGCAACCACTCCAGCAAACATCCGATAAGTGACTAACCAAAGAAGAGAAACCTCAGAAAAGACTGGTTTAATCAGGATAATACCTACGGCCATCGCCAGGATGCCAGCGGCCATCAATGCCGATGAGAAACCGGATTTATAGTCAGAGTCCTCGCATCCAGTCTGATCAATCGCTGCTATTTTCGGGCTGACTTGACTTTTTGGCAAGACCAACCAAAGAGCTCCCAGAATCGCCACACCACCAATGGCATGCTCTACCCTCAATGACTCACCTAAAAATAATATCGAAAGTAAAATAACGAAGGGAGAGTAGAGACATTCTATAATGGCAATTTTACTGGCGTTGAGACCCATCATAGCCTTCAAGACCATAGCATCGGCCAGACCGATTCCAACAAAACCACTCAACAAAATTCGGGTCGCATTTCCATCCGACAGTTCCGGAGCCCCTCCTTCGAAAAGGATCGCACTTGGAACCAACAACAAAAGCGCCAATAAGTTCTTACCTAGATTCATAACCACTGGATGAATCTGACTACCGGCAATTTTCAGCAAAATCACCGAGAGGGACCATGTAAAAGCGCAAGCTATCGAAACAAAGACGCCCAAAAATATTTCCTCCATGGCCGCAATCCTAATAGAACCCCTTGTTACTATAAACAATCAAGAGATGTCAATTTTACTATGATCAAGCGGCAGGGCACCCAATGTCCTAAGTGACTGATAATAATGAAAAAAATATAGGCCGTAAAACTACAGGCTGATATTATTTAAAAAAGGATCTATTTTTATCTAAGAAACAACAGAGGTGGAGTAATGATGGCCCTATCAGCAATCACAAGTGGATTGATTGCCAGATGCTTAGTGATGGATTAATAACACTACCAATCCATAACTATTAAAATCATTCCAGTTGAAGAGGGATGTAACCACTGAAACCTTTTGAACCCAAGCCCACTTAAATGATGTAAACCTAGGACAAATTTTGCAACTGGACCATGGTAAAAATATTTTCGCCTTGTTGCTCAACGAAACCTTTACCTACATAACCATGAACAAACTGATGCCGCAAATCACAAAGAAGCCTATACTCAAATTCACATTTTTCAAGATCTACAGATATAATTTCAACGTCTTTAAATCCTCGAGTATTTCTAGCTAACGAAGAAAAACACTTATAGATACTTTCTTTAGCCGAAAAAATGATCGAAAAGAACTCTTCTTTAGAGAGATGATAAGCTAGGCTATTAAAATAGAGCTCATATTCATTATCAGATGCGATAAACTTTTCAATAGTCTGCAAAGTAGATGGTGCAAATATAGCTTCAGCATCAATACCTACTGAACTAAGGGTATCATCACTTGCTACTGCAGCAAAAGCATACTCATTAGTATAGGTAATAGAGCCAATGTAGCCTTCTGGCCATGCTGGCAGCAAACCTTTCCCCAAGCTATTTTCTAGTGGATCTTTTTCTGGATAATAGTATCCAGCAGCAAAGAGGGCCTGCCGTCCACAGGCTCGACCTACTTCGCGTCGTTGCTTCCTGAAACCTGCCATTCCTCTAATATCGGCATTAATTCTCTTATGAGAAAAAGTAATTCCAGGAAAGCTTGACTCCCATGATTTCATGAAAACAAACCTTCTTTTGCGATCGCTATCCCTATCTGAGACTTACGGTCTATATTTAATTACCAACAACCTTCTGCTAATTGGTAGAACCCAATCGTTCATATATGATCTTATTTGATCCTATATTAATATCTTCTGTTGTTTTAATCATTCTATTAGGATCGAAGCGATTAGTCATAAACAACTCACTGATCATGACTAAATACATACCACCATTTGAACTCTTATAGTTAATTGTCAAACCATTAGTAATGGCGTAATAATGATTATTTTCTGACTCAAGAAGATGTTCGGTCGTAATCGTTGCCTCTTCATACCCCTCAAGCAAAGCATACGCATTAATTGCTGTTTTTCTCCTATCAAAAATACCAGCACCATTCGCATTAGTTAAATCGTAACTAATAATAGTTTCTTTCACACTTTTATTCCCGGGAAAGGTTTCTATCCCTTCTACATCAATATTAATAAAACTATTACCGGAAGCAATCCCATCAGCGAAGATTTTATGAACGTCAATTTTCGACAAATCCATTGGGGACTTGTTGGGTAGGTATACTGCAGAAGCATTTACTAAAGTAATCACATTACGGTCATCAATCTCCGCCTTAAGAGAAAAAATTTCCGGTTCACCAACACCTTTGTAAGCCTTTTCCAATAGCTTAGCAAAAAATTCATTAGTAGTACCATTTTCACAAACAGCATTAAACAGGTCTGAGAAATCCTGATTGTTTGCTTTTACAGTAATATACCGGCCTTCCTGACAAATGATCTCATCGGCAGACCGACCGTTTACGTCTCTTTCTGAATTAGTCTTGCCGCTATTCTTTAAGTTACTACTTAACTGACTTCTGGACGAATCCTTACCGGCATCTGAATCTTGGCAAGCCTGAATCCCAAAAATAGTAATAAATAAAATAGCTGTATGATATACCAATTTTTTTGCTCGCATTATCGATTGCCCCCTTGTGAAACCATATCATAAAGAGAAAGTAAATCAGCAATAACAAACTCAGAAAAAGTATCTATCATGCGGTTATGTTCTTCACGACTATTCATTTCATATTTGAGAATACCGATACTATAAGTAACATTAGCATCTTTAGGATCAGCGAAACTCCCTCTTAAGACTTTAGATGATTTAAAGTGCTCTGAAGGATTCGCCAAGGTTCTGGCAGATAAGAACATATCGATATTGTATTTATGCAACTTATACATCTTCAGGTCGTAGACCGAAGTATCATCAAAGCTGACATTATCATCAACGACTGTTATCTGTTGAACATTAAATGCCGTATATGAATCCCCTTGATTAACTGGAGTTGGCATAAAAACAGAATTAATTTTTAAGTTACCACCATCATAAGGAACGATTATATTCTTTTCTTCCATCTCTAAAACCACTGTGGGGCTTTTGTTAAACTTCATTGCATAGGCCACATGATAAGAGGATTGTAGGTTATTCTCATCTTCCTGATCTAACAGAACCACCCCATATTCCCCAGATCCTTGATCACCAAATCTAAAATCGCCCGCACCCTGGTAGAGATTAGATAGCAATCCCTGGACTAAATCAGAAGGTTGACCATCAGTGCAAAACATACCAATTTCGGCAGCCACATCCTGATTGGTAGTTTCAAGAGCATTATTCAAGCCCAAACAAAAGTTTGCGATATTGCTTTCGATTGGCGGAGTAATCGTAAAGTCTTTAGTTTTCCTCGATCCGTTCTGATTGGTAAATTCGTCAGACTGTTCCCCATTTTTGGCGTTTGAGTCAGATTTTTTATCATCGAAATTGGTATCTGTGCAACCTAACAACAATGATAGCAGGAAGAGAATTTTCACTATGCCGTCCTTTAATTGTATATTGAAAAATAATTGAACCCTTGCGACCTTATTTGAATTAAATGCTAAATTAAATAATGATTATCGGTAATATTGCTGTTGGTAATTGAAGGCCCTTGTCATCTAATATGACCGAGCAAAGTGCCTTTTTTCTTTCCGCTATTTCCCAACAGATGTTCCGTCGAGCGGCAAAAAATAGCAGGCGAAAACACTTCCCCGCCCATGATATAAAAATACTTTGCAAAAAGACTACTTCTCTATCGGTCGCAATTGGTGTTTACACAAGTAAAGATTTTTATAGTTTTATTATCAGATACTTACCGATGCAAATTAAAATCATCATTAGATAGTAGCAGGTTAAAAAGGGAGGGTAAAAAACGGCTATGACAAAAACAATGATCCAAGTTCTCAATCATTTCCCAGGATTTCTTCCAGTTTACGGCAATAGATAGGATCCCACGAAACCTCTTTGATCCTGCGAACATCCTCGAGGGTATTTTGCAACTGCTGTATTTTTCTTTGCTCTCGAGCATCACTCGTATCTGCTTTTAGCTGGTAAAGGGTAATTTTCATAACTTGGAAAAGTTTGTTAAAATCATGTCTCCACTTCTGAAAAACTAGATTCTGATCGTCATAACCATCAAAATTAAGAGTAATAGTCACTGATGCATCGGCAGCATCTTTTTTTTCATCAAATAGAACTTTCAAAGTCTCTCCTTTTACTATTTCACACTCCATTCTTACTCAGCTCAGATTCGAAGTCTACTGTTTAAATACATAATTTATCCTGATTTCAGAATAGTTACTCACTGAATTCATTAGTTTAGCTTTTTTTTTTATAAATAAAGTCTTAGAATAAATAGGCCAATCGATAGAAACAAGCATGGATCACAAATATGAAACTATCTGTACTACACCTAGATGATAATTTAACGATTCTGGATAAAATAAAGAATATTCTAGAATCTAAAAAAAATACCACCGAAATCTCATTTCAAGTAACCAGCTGTGAAAATACCGATGAATTCCGCAGTAAATTTAAACAAAGACGTTGGGATATCGTACTCCTTGATATAGAGCTAGGTCAAGAAAACGAGAAAGGTAGTGACCTTATACCTTATATTCTTAAAAAAGAATCGCAAACCACCGTAATAATGTGTTCGAGCCACTCTGAACTAAATACAATCGCAGGAGCCCTAAGAGCAGGAGCCCGAGACTTTGTGGAAAAAAGCGCTACAGATCACGAATTCCTATTAAGGGTAGCAAATATTTGGCAACAACATAAGGCTCAGAATGAGACCGTCTTAAGACAGACTGCAGGAGGTGACAATCCATTCATTGGTAAAACCATCGTCGATATCGGTTCTAGAATTCCTAAAATAGTTGATTCTGCGATCACAGCTATACATATTTTTGGAGAATCAGGAACTGGTAAGGAAGTTGTGGCTGAGTTATTTGAACGCCAGCTGGCAGATAATATACCATTTGTCAAAATAAACTGCGGTGCCATGTCGCCATCATTATTGGAAAGTGAGCTTTTTGGTTACGTCAAAGGTGCATTTACCGGTGCTCAAAATGATCGAGTAGGCCTGATTGAAAAAGCTAATCGCGGTTGGATCTTCATGGATGAAGTTGCGACTCTATCTGAACATGGCCAAATTTCATTACTCAGAGTTCTAGAGAACAAGACTCTTCGTCGGGTTGGTAGCGTCAAGGAAATCAAAGTCGATATTAAAATCATCTCAGCTACCAATGAATCTCTTCCAAATCTTATAAAACAAGGTAAATTTAGAGATGATCTTTGGCAGCGACTTTGTGAGGCTCGGTTAGACCTTCCCCCTCTCAGAGATCGTAAGAATGAAATACCCGATCTAATCGCTTTTTTCGCCAAAAACATGGAGGGAGGACCCTACCATATAGATGCAGCAGTCACCGAAATCATGAGTGCTTTTCCATGGTCCTACGGTAACATCCGTGAGCTCAGAAACTGCCTCCGAGCGATGACTGAAAAAAGAGTCGGACGAACTCTCACTCCTATGTCGATCCCACAACGTATATGGGATGCAATCGATAAAATCCAACAGATAAAGCCCTCCGGATCAAACCAGAGTAGTGATCAGAATAGTGAACAGCAACAAGGAACCTTAAAAATTAATTGGTTTGACGAAACAGTACCATCCTACAACACATTAAGTGAGCTATTACTTCTAGAACTCATTCGTTATCATGCTAATACAGTAGGGAAACTATCAGTCTCTTCTTTAGCAAGGCTAACTTCAGTATCCAGATCGACCTTAACAGCCAGGATTAAAGCAATTATTGACGGAGGACATATTGACAGATCTGAGTTATCTTCTTTAATAAATCTATCATAGGTTCCCGAACTCATATTAAGACAAAGCCAGTCATCATCAATATGTTGAATTTATAAGGAAGCATCTAAAGAGGTATATTTAGTTCTTAAGCCAGCTTTTTTTCTTTGATGATATTCAATTAACTTAGCAAGTTTCATCCAATTATCTGGAAACTTCGGAATTTTTTCATCAAAATCATCGAGGTCAATCCGCCCCCCCTCTGAACAGAGAAAAACAGGTAAACTAGGCCTAATTCTTTTAATTTTCGCCGCAAACGCTATAGCAATATCACCTGGAAAGCCATTGAAATAGAAATCTGTCACTATACAATCGAGCTGACCAAAATATTCAGGGTGGCTATAGCTATAGGTCCAAAAATCTTTTGGATTATCAAAAATATCTACCCGGAAATTCGCTGGAGATTTTTGCCATAGACTATGATAAATAAGGGTATCTTCAACTACCGCCAGACGTAAAGTTGATTGACTAGACACTGCTGGTAGTTCTGGAGCATTTAGAGCAGGAAGACTAATAGAAAACCATGTGCCACCATCTTTAGAAGACTTAACCGTAACCTCACCTTCATGTTCATTTACAATTTTTTGCACGACTGTTAAGCCTAGACCGGTTCCACCCTCCTTCCCTGCGGTGACGAAAGGATCGAATAAATTTCGTATTAAATCATAAGGAATATAGTTAATACCATCACCGTTACCAATGTTAATAATCACTTTATTATCAAATTTATTTAACGAACTTTTAACTTTAATCCATCCACCACTATTAGTTGCTGCTAAGGCATTATCAAGTAAGTTAATCAAAACCCGCTTGAACTTAAGCTTATTTACAAAGATCGGTTGCGATTTATGAGCAAAATTAGTTTCAAATACGATATTATGACGATTTTTGCGATATACGATAGACCATGCTGCATCAACGATAGAAACTAATGAATGAAAATCAGCTTTACTAGATTCTTCCATCTTTAGCTGAAGAATATCAGCCATAAGTTCCTCAATGAAACAAATCGATTCTTTTAAATCATTAGCGAATTCATTCTTGATTGCTAAAAATTTCTGTTGCGAAGCGGGTTGTTCTAATATGTTAATGTATTCACTAATGATTGCTATTGGCTTTTTTATATCGTGAATTAACATTTGCGTAGTTTTAGTGATAGCTACATACTGCGATGTGATCAATTCTTTTCTTTGATTAGCAATCATTTCTTGCTGTAACAAACGACTACCATGGATCCTTTCCTTTTCAGTACGGTAAACTTTATAGCCCATCGCAGAAAGCATAATCAGATTTTCTATAGCTGCTGAATAAAAAACTAATTTTTGAAAATCTGCAAGTGCATTTAAAAAACCACCCCAGATCAACATTTGTAAAGTATTCCCAATCAAGAAAGTACCATAGGCAATGATGTAGATGAGTACATATACCTCTTTTTTATTGACAAAAACATGCAAGGCAATCACCAGGGCAGCAAAACTTCCAACAGCGCCAATTGTAATTGCTACAACAGTAACGTATTGAGGAGCAACATAGGTCAAAATTAGAGGTATCAAATAGATAGAAGCTAAAGAAAGAGCAAGAATTCTGATTTTAGGGAAATTTCTTTTTAATTGCAGAAAATCAATAGAAAACAGGCCTCCTCCGATTGCACCTATAGCTCCAAACGTATGAATAATCTTAAAAACATAAGGACTACCGATAACAGACCATAGTCCCGCAGTATAGAAACAAATCGAAACAAGATATATCATGTAGTATATATAAAATTTCGATCTGTAAGCAAAAAAGAACATACAATTAAATAGCAGGCTCATTACAAAAATAGTTAAAATAATGCCCAAGTTTCTTTCGCTTGCTCTGATCTCATGCCGCAACTCTTCTAAAGAAGACCAATAAGTCCAACTCTGAAACTGCGCTCCATAGCTTAAACGGCTGATATATATAATGATCTTATTTTTGGCTGGAACTTCGACTTTAATAATGCGTTCAGCTAATGAATCTTGTTTAGATAAACTACCGATAACACTATTACCATGATAAATGGTAAGTTCATCCGCTGTATTTTGCGAATCAAAAATATATAGTACCTGAGCATGATGGGAAGGATTATCGAGCTTGACTCTTACCCAAATTCTTTTATTACCCATCCCAAAAGAATGGCGCTGACTTTTCCCCGGGATAAATTTAGATTGGAATAATTTTGATGATACAACATCTATTTTTTCAGAGCCAATATACCAAGAACTTTCCTTACCTAAAGGTTTGCCATTTAAACCAGGTGAGGTTACATCAACAAAGTCATTATTCGCAAACAAATAATCATTAGGAACCACTAGGGTGATATTTAAAAGGCATATAAACTGAATAAACTTAAGTTCTCTATTCAAATTTAAATGACACCTTTCTGGAAACGACGTTGACATTCATACTTAAAAAAGGTTCCGATTATATGATAGCATGGGTCATAAAAGATTGATAAAAATCGTCGCCTGGATCATTAAAATCTGACCGTTAGCCTAAACCTCATTTTTTTAGCTCGCACAACATAAAAGGAAATCCTTCATAGTTCAAGTTACATACAAAAAATCGATACCGATCCATTCATTTATTAAATTTAATAATTAGCTTATTTTAGAATTGGTGAAACTATAAACGCACAGCGAAAAAATATTGGTCGGTTCTTACACAGCAAAAAATTGTAAACAAATAAAGTATTTCTCCACCTAGACTCCAGAAAGAAACAGCACGAAAGATAACCAGATGAAATCAAAATGATTTGTAGATCACCCGAGATCAATCCTTACCAAGTTCAGCCTATCCAACTCAAATTTTATCTACGGCATACACCTTGCACAAAACAGACGACTTATGTAATGACAACTAATGCTGAAAATCACCTGAAAAAGATTGGACACATGATGATCCGTAACGCTGCTCTACCTGGACTGATTTTATTATTATCATGCACTGTTCAAGAATCAAGGCCTCTGATTTTTGATGGTAAGCCTACTGTAGACCAAGAATATAGACAGGCAAATAATCAAACTGTAGCTCTGACATATAACAACAAGATTTTTTGTTCTGGTTTTCTCTTATCTCCTCAGTTAGTGATTACCGCAGCCCATTGTCTCACCGATCCTGAGCACCAACCGATCCCAGAAAAAGTAAAAGTATATTTTGGATCAGGCAAAGAAGGTGGTGATGTATCAGGGCAGGAAAAAATCAAATCATGGCAAATCCACCCAAGCTATCGTGATATACCAATGAAAATAGGCCTCTATGATGTAGGTTATATAGTGCTTAGTCAGCCTCAGCCTCAACATCAGGTGCAGATTCTCCCGATAGATTTTCTATCTCTAGGTCAGTACCTTGATAACCAAGGTGATTTTATCATCATGGGATATGGCATTCGAGGGCCGGCAGAATCAGATGGCTTCGGAGTAAAATATCAAGTAGAAGGCACCATAGACGAATTTACTGTGAATGAATTCAACTTCGATGGTGGGCAGGGAGATGCATGCAAAGGGGACAGTGGTGGCCCCATCTTTAGTAAAGTCAAAAATCAACTTTCATTATTAGGCTTAGTTTCCCGTGGTGATGGCCCCAACTGCAGAGGCAAAAAAGCTGATACACAAGGTCAAGATACTATTGAAACGTCAACAACGACAGGTTCTCTGGTAACCGACAGTCTCTGTTTCTTCGCCACTAGTGGCGTTCTAGACATTAATGTCGAAGATTTCTGTTACGATGAGATGTTCACATACTCTCAGGAATTTTTAGAGAGCCAAAATTACCTTTCCATCTGTAACAATGAAGATAAAACAATTCACCAGCAAAATACAATCAATGCATTGTCGACAATAACCTCAACAGAAGATTGCCACACTGCATATAATCAGCTGAAAGCCTATGACAAGATATCTCTTGAAGGTTTAATGATCACTGATCTGAGCCCTTTATTAGGGTTGAGTCACTTAGAAAATCTGGATCTACGAAAAAATAGATTGAGAAACATCGATACTCTATTCATGCTACCGAAAATCCGCAATGTATATCTGGACTTCTCCGAACCAAGATTAGAAATCTACAGTCGCCTTAAAACAAAAAAACCAAGCCTAAACTTACACTTTGAAATGGATCTAGCTAGTCATTATGGAGGTTTAGGATACATAAAGATCAATCAAAAATCAAAAAAGTGGTTTGATCATTTTATAAACTTGGGCCTTTCCCCTGAAATAATGATTGCACCTGTCATTGACGGCGAAAACAGTGAGATACTGATGCATTTGCTGAGAAAAATCGAAAATTTTCAGGATGAATACATAAAAGATTTAGTTGAAGAATATGCCATTGATACTAATGATAATGAAATGCTCGCTCTGGTTAGATCAAAATAGATGAATACTCAAGAAGACTTACTAAAAAGAGTATACCCACTTCTTTCATTAGCCTGTTTAGCAAGCGCTAATTCTCCCTCTGTAGCATAATGCTCATCCCATTTATTGACTTCTGGAATCATCACCCGTTGAAATAAAGGTGGCACCATAGCCAACAATATCATTGTCAAATAACCATAAGGCAAATGAGGTGCTTCAGAGTATGAATTCAATTTCCAGAATGGCAGATGTCCCGTTTCGTGATGATGAGAATGTCGGGGCAAGTTATATAACAGGAAGATACTAATATAGTGGTTACTATTCCAAGAATGCCTTGGCAAGACTGGCTCACCTGGAACCCTAACAATACCATAATGCTCAATATAATTGATTAACTCTAATTGCATTTTACCATAAACAGACATGAGTATGAGAGCAGCCCCCCCTAGAAAACCAGCCATATATAGGTAAAATAGAAAGTAAAGTATGAAAAAAAGATTGCCCTGAATCACTCTATTTTTCAGACTGTAAGGAAAACAACCTTTCTTCTTAAGTCTTTTAGTTTCAAATGCCATAGCGTTACGAAAACTCTGAATCGTTGAACGCCAAACAAATTGCCAAGAGCTTTCGCCGCGGCGGGCAGTCGCAGGATCATCATAAGTAGCCACCCGCCGGTGATGCCCATATACATGCTCAACGGGAAAAGCACCATCGGCGGTAAATGCTGAAAGCAGTCGGCTCATATGCTGGGCTGGAGCACTCCACTGCCGATGAGCAAGTTCGTGAGAAATATTGGTACCAGCAATACCATACAGATAGCCCATCCCGACCATAGCAAGCACATAGTCTATCGTTTGACAGCTATCTCTGACAGCAAACAGATCATAACCAAATGTAGTGATCACTATGTGTCCAAAGGAAAATGGGTCAGAAGAAGACAGAAGCCACGCCAAGACAAAGTTAGCTACAATTAATAGCGGAAAGTTCAGATACAAAGACAAGTTGTAAAACACATTATACTTAGCATCCTGACCTTCAATATATTCAGGCAGCAGCCAATCACCAAAGAATGGAACCACCAGAATCACTCCTAATCCTAGCCATAGCCAGTAGCCACCTAGCAAATAACCCACGGTCGCTAGTATAATTAGAAGGTTACAATAGAAAAAATTAATTATACTTTTCATCAATCTTCTCCCCATTACAATGGTTCGGCTAAAGGCATAATTGACTTAACTTTGGATTGAATATAGGCTTGAAAAGCCTCTGGTACTATTTAGAACAATATTTACAGTACATTACAAGACAGCTCATGTTGCTCGAGCCAAGTATTATTTTTAATTATAATCAGTGGCATTACCGTCAAGATCTTCAGAATAGAGAAAAGGAGAACCCCGCAAAAACTATTCGACACCCCATTTATCCTGCAAATAAGATTTCAAAACAGTTATTTCATCGTCGGATAAAGCTTTGTCAAAAATCAGAAACTCACCGATATAGCCTGAGAGGCGATTACCGCCCGTAGTGTCATCTCCTAAGACATAATTACCAGTCCCAGTAAAATCAGTATTAAACAACCCATCACCATCATGCAGGATAGTATCCGCTTCGGTAACAGTCGCAGCATTTCCCTGATTCTTGATGACCCAGAGGTTGAACTGACCTGTGGAAAGCGCAGGATCGAACAAAGTATTACTGGCATAACGCCGATCGATAAAGAAAGCCCGAGCATTATTTTGTCGGAATTCAAACATACATTTATCCACGGATTCACTATCAAATTGACCAACAATCAAAAGAGTCAGATCTGTCCCTTCCGTGCGCTCAAATGAGCCTTGTAATCCTATAGCGTGGTCTTCAAAACGAACAGCCGGCAAACCATTTTGAACATCATAAATTAGAGTTGGTTGTAATGCTATTTGATCTTCTGTCGCCGGGGAGGACTTTGCGGTTTTATCAGCCCAGCTGGCGACGGCCGAACCGTCACTCAAGTTTACGCCATCTCCATTTATATCATTAGCATCTAACCAGACTATGGGATTTAAATCGATGACATTAAAGGTTTCGGCTGTAGCAATCGCTGAATATGGTCCTAGCACTGAAGTTTGGGCGGCTACCCTGATTTCATAAACTGTTCCTTCGTCCAAATCATTAAAGACAATAGTATTAGTGGTTACTGTATTTGACTGCCAAAAAATTTCCCCTTGTTCACGGTGCTGAACCAAATACGATAGAATGTCTTCACCATTGCCTTCAGGCTTAGCCCATGAAAGCGACAAAGAAGTGGATGATATTGTCGGCGCTATGGATAAACTCGCAACCTGGTCAGGAGCCTCAGCTGCAGTATTTACCGTAACACCAGTCATTGCTGCGGTAAGAACCGCAGCATCAAGCTCTAATAGTTCGGCTCCAGCATTAGTAACTTTGCCATTGGCTAGAGAATAACCTACGACCTCAATACCATCATCATCGCTATCACCCGGAGCAACTGAGTATTCAAACATAATCACATTGCTACCATTACCTTCGGTGTAATTAGCAACGACTGCGGCATCACCAATGTTTAAGGAGATCGCTGGAACTCCTTCAACAATAATGGCCTCTTCAAATTGGAACTGAAACAACAGAGAACTGCCCGCCGCATAAGTTCCGTCCACTGGCAGTAAAAATGATGAGGGAGAAAAGGTTGTCTCTGTATCATCTGTATCATCTGTATCATCTGTATCATCTGTATCATCTTCATCTGTATCATCTGATGACTCTGTTTGGTCAGTGCCTGCCTGATTGGCTATCTTTTGTCTTTCAGCAAGATCTTCCATAGCATTTTTGAAAGTATCTAGCTCTAGCTGGCCGCCGCTGCATCCCAACCAGATAGACACCATTATTATGAGGACAACTCTAGGCATACCACCCCCAAAAAAAATTATATGTAACCCACTTATCAAAAGGGCCACTTGACAATGAACGACAATCATTCCTTAGTATATTTAAACTATCGGTAATCAGTAATTTATGGTTGAGAAGAATTTTGTTTTTTTCTAAAAAAAACAACACAATATAAATCAAAAACACCTATATTCAAGGAGTTACAAAAGCAATTATTCGACAATTTCTTTTAGATTTTACCAGAATTCTGGCAACTAAATCGGGAAGGTAGCATCAGTCACCTTTTTATTGGCAACTGATGTCATTGATAAATAACAATCTTTAGCTCTTAAATCACTTACCTAGCGATCTAGCTTATCTTGATCAAGCCCCTGGATATAATCACAGCGAACATTGTGGTGATACATATAGCCAGGACCCAATAGATCAAAACCATAGGGATCTTTATCCAGGTCTGCTTCAGGAGCGCTAAACATGCGGTAACCAGAAAAGTCCGACAGGTTAGCTTTCAGCCCGATAATCGCCCTAGTTTCCACAGTCCTTGACCGCATCGACGGCTTACCCAGAACAATCACAGGCCCTCGACGGTAAATCCTCAAGGTCCCCCAACCTTCCTTCTCCTGGTCAGGAATATACTCCACATACCTTCCACCCTGGATATCGTCTCCAGCTGCTATTTCATCTTCAGGTCGCATGATAATATACGTCCTTACTTCATCAACCTTTACCTTAACAAACTTGGCTGTAGCAACCTTCTCAGGTGTCAGTGGCAACATGGATTTCGCAATCCGGGTCATATGCCCCCCGTCACCATATGATTTGCCGAACCTCAAAATAGCCTTTAGGCCAAAATGATCTCCGTGGTCATCTAGGGACAAAAAGCACTTATATTTATCTGTGGTATAGGCATACCTTTTCCGCTCAACCTGGGCGGAAGCTGAACCAATGTATAAGGACAACACAGCAATCATCACCCGGCAATCAAAAAAATACTTCATATATTCTCCTCCTGATATAATTGAGCGGAGGATTTTACCTGCATACCGCTGAAGGTCAAACTAAAAAAAGACCCGATGCGTTATCGGAGCCTAAATGAAACTGATATGCGAGATAATATAAACTTAAAGACATAATAGGTGTTGCTAAGACATTTTTGGATTACACTACTCTATGTAAAATAGTGCTTTTTATCACACAGTAGACCATCAAGAAGGAAAAAAAAATTTATAAAACCAAGAGAAAATCAAAATATATAAAAACAAGGTCGTTTTGAGGTATGCAATGAAATTAAGATCTAAAGTAATCATATCAATCACAGTGACCCTGGTTCTGATCTATATTGGTATCCGCAGCTTTGTGCCTACCTATATCGAAAAGTCACGTAATACCATTGTCAACCATCAACCATGGCCTATATCTGCGGCAGCAAAAAGACTCCATAGTAAGCTACTCATCGGTGACTGGCATAGCGATTCCCTACTTTGGCAGCGGGATTTAATGAAAAGATCCGATTACGGACACGTTGATGTGCCGCGATTAATTGAGGGTAATGTTGCTTTCCAAAGTATGACCGCTGTAACTAAAAGTCCTAGCGGGCAGAATTATCATCGCAATTCAGACAACAGTATTGACAACATCACCCTACTAGCATTTGCTCAAGGCTGGCCTGTTCCCACATTAGTCAGCCTACTGGAACGGGCACTGTATCAGGTGAACCAGCTAAAAAAGTTGATTGCCCAAAAACCAGACCAACTGCGTCTGATTGCCAACCTAGAAGATGTGGACTGGGTTATCAATAAACGCAAGCAAGGTGAACCAGCCATCGGTTTTTTAATGGGCATGGAAGGGGCACACCCACTACAGGGAGAATTAATTAATTTAGGACGATTATGGAATGCCGGTTATAGGATGATCGGCCTCCAACATTTTTTTGACAATGAACTCGGCGGATCTTTGCATGGAGAAAATGATGCAGGATTGACTCCTTTTGGCAAAGAGGTGGTCAGAGGAGCAGTCAGTCGTCAAATGATCTTAGACCTCGCTCATAGCTCCATTCAAGTCGTAAAAGATGTTCTGGAGTTAACTGACGTACCGGTTATTATTAGCCACACCGGAATATACGGCCACTGTGCTTCCCCACGAAACATTCCCGATGAACTACTCCAAAAGATTGCAATGCGCGGTGGGGTCATCGGTATTGGCTATTGGAAAGATGTGATCTGCGACTCCACCCCCAAAGCGATCGTTCAGAGTATTCGAGCTGGCATTACCCTTTTAGGGGTTGATCATATTTCGTTAGGCTCTGATTTTGATGGTAGTGTCGATGTACCATTCGACACATCGGAGCTTGCGGCCTTAACTCATGAAATGCTGGAACAGGGTTTTACCGAGGAAGAAATCTACAAAGTAATGGGAGGCAATATGATTCGCCTGTTGAAAAATACTTTACCCAAAAGGAATTAACTTTATTTTTTTGTCATACCCCAAAACAAACTGGTCATGATCGGTGTCATTTGTTTATCTTTAGGGGTATGGCTAAGGTAAGAAATCCGAGCATTGCAAGTGGGTATTCTGCGGCAGAGTATAACCACTGCAGCTTTTGACAATGCTACCTTCACTATAACCTTGGCCATCATCAATCAAATTGTAGTTACCTCCACTCGCCTCGACCAGCTTTCTTAAGGTTTCTTCATCCAAAGAATATTCGGCATCCCCGGCGCAGTCATACACCTCATCACCTGAAAAATCCATTGACGTCTGATCCTGACTACTGGGCAGTGACTGAGTCAGTCCCGATAACCGACCTAACTCAGTAGCCTGGGTATTAACCTGAAAAGAACTTCCATCCCACCCTTGTGAACTCACACTGCCATCGTTCCGATACAGGATTCCACCATTCCCTACCCCCAATAGCGAAAGATCATAAGGCTGCCCATCTGTATTATTATCCATCAGCTGATGATAGCTAATATAAGAATCAGCTGACTGCCGATCGGTCTGTTCTCCATAGCCCGAAAATAAAATATGAGCCTCACCTTGCACTATTTTATAGGTATTCTCTGAGATGGCTCCACTAGCAAAAGTATTGGAAGTACGATTTAACATTTTCTTTAGGCCCACAAAGCCCCCTTTACTATCTACGTCCCCTGCTACAGTAATCAGTGCTTTATAACTATCCACTTCTGGGTTTTCTGGGTTCCCTTTTCTTTTGACTGAGATGTTCCCCTTACCACTGGCAATTGATTTCTGTGCGTAAACTTCCTGTACCCCTTTACGACATTGATAGAAAGTAAGTCCCGTAACATTATCTTTAGTACCTTCGATCTTAAATCGAATCCGTTCCACTACATTCTGGCCATTGCTATACTGCAACAAGTCAATGATATGAAAGCTATTATCATAGAATGCCGTGCTATTACCCAAAACAAAGCCAAGAATACAGCTAATCTCATCTGAAGTGGCTGCTTCAAACAAAAAACCTCGACCACGATTTACCATCTCACAAGCACCATAACTTGGGTTTGTTGTATTCGAAAAATCATCAATGGTAGTGCTTGAACCATAACTAATACCCGATCCGGCATACAAACCAAAAACCCCGATTTCCAACTGACCAACTCCGCCATCAAAGTCGTTCAGTTCAGCTACTGAGGTAGATTCATCAGTTAGATTTACGGGATCAGTAACTTGGGGTAATTCATTAATGCCCCCGATCGCAAGTTGACCAAAACCTTCAGGTAACTCACTCATCGATGTACCTGACAGCGGAGATTCTTCCTCCGACTTTTCATCACAAGATAAACAAAGAACTAGAAATAAACAGGTAATATTCAGCCTAACCCACAACATCGTGACACCTCTCTCAGTATGTCTCCTGGAGACTCGAAGGGTATCGGAGTATAGCCAATAGGGTTTAGATCATAATTCACAATCCTAGGCGGGAATCACTTTAATCTCAGTCACATAAACTATAATAATTAATTAAAAAAAAGATCGTTATCACTTTTTTATAAAATACAATGAACAGCAAATACTTAACAGCCGAGGTCAGATTTAATGATTGATGAGGATCAAAAAGCCTTTCTCAAAGACAGCCTTGTATTGTAATACTGGGTCTGAATTTATTTAAACCAGCCATCCTACAGCCCATAATAATATCCAATAATTACCTATCACTATAAAAGTATTAGCTGCAGATTCAGGCAAGAATTAACTTGGTTAGTTTTAAAAATCAATCGTAGTTGACAAGATGGCTTAGATCAGGAAAAATCGCAGGGTTATGCGTCTCAGGCAAAGCCTGATGAACTTCTGCCATTCCCAAGAAATAGAAGATAGCAGAAAATATTACCCCAATTAACATATAGCTAAACGAGATGGAATTATGAGAGCACGAAAACATTGGCTAATGCCTATCACAATCATAGCGATGGCTATCCACGGCTGTGGCGACACCCAAAAACCTGACAAGCCCCAACCAGCAAAACAAACCGATGAAACAGGAGAACCCACAACAGTCCCAAACAAAACCAAGCCCAGTTTCCCGGTGGAAGAATCAGATAACTTACCTCTACCTGAAGAAGATAAAAAGGTAGTGAAGCCTATTGAATTTGACGGCATTTGGGCCGAAGCTCTGGCTGCCGCTGAAAATGGACCTGAGATTAAAGCCATCGAACTTATGGGACACAAATGGAATGTTAAACCCGCTAATATTTCTAGAATCACAACTGATGGAGTTGACATGATTACCATCAGCGGCAGGATTTCACACCATATTCCTTTTGTTCTGGATGATCAAGTGGACTACGTTTTTGAGTTTAGTAACGGCGAAATGACAAAAAATGATATCAGCATTAAAGAACAACCCTATGCTGCTATCCTCAGTCAGATTTTGAGAATTATCCAAAAATTTGCACCAATTAATTTACCAATTGAACTCGACATCATTGATGAAGTCATCACCCAAATCGAGGATGATCTACGAGGCGATTGGGAAGATGCAGCCAATCGTATCACCACCAAACTATCTCTAGCCATGTACCAGCGCAAGAGCATCAAACAAGTCGATTAAACCAAAAATATTATTGCTCTAAATGAGCTCGAGCTTAAAGACCGCCGAAAAATATTTCCGGCGGTCTTTTTCTACCTATGAACGCACAGCATCATCAAAATCTATGGCAAAACACATATGACTTCCAAGGTTGGTTCAGAAAAATCATATGAATCAAATCCGCCCCATGACCAATAAGTACTCGCATCTTCGGCATAAGACGTAGCCGTCCACGTTGGATTTGATGTAGGAACCCCATTCAAGCTACCAGCAAATATCGGGCTGCCGTTGCTATCAGGATAATATTCTGAAGTAGTTGAACCGGCTGTCGTTTCATAAATAGTCGGTAACCTCATGCCTTTGTCTGAGCAAGTTTTGATATTGCCGATATACCAGCGAGGGTCACTAATATTTTGGGGGTAGGTCGTATGTACATTCCAATCCTTCAATCCATTGACAGCATCATTCATATCGACAGCATTTAACTTCTGAGCACCACTCGGTTCACTATAATAAAGACATTTTTCGGTATTAAACATATCAGGATCATCGACATACACGTTGTCAGGACAGACTCTTCCTGCTATCAAGGCAGCATCAGTAAAAACGGTTGCACTATAACCTTTACCATTGGGTTTATTTCTATAGGCCCAAAAATCCTTACCACTAGCATTGAGAATGCGATTGCCTCCCTCTTCTTTCCACACCATAAAACCATCGACACCATTAGCAAAATCATAAACCAGTTGTTTACCCTCCGGAGTAAACGCCATTCCAGCCTCGATTAAAGCAATGCTATCATAACAACCCGTCGTATCTCCACAAGTGCCCACATAAGTATTACCCCATGACATTGAATCGCTATTCATATTGCCTGCAAGATCAGCGACGCTTCCTGCCGGTATAGTCACGCTAACCTCTCCATAGCCCGTAGCGGTCACATCAAAACTATAACCCAAGCCACTACCGGTCAAATTACTAGCCGTAGCATTTTGAAGTTCCAAATCATCCAGACCAAAACCGGTAACTGCCTCGCTATAATTAACTGTAATACTAAAATTAGATACAGTTCCCGGCCCAGGATCCTGAGGGGAATACAGATCGAGAACGACAGGAGCATCAACATCAAACTCCACTTCTGTAAAACCAGAAATGGCTTCCGTTCCACAATAAACAGCCTGAAATACTCCAAAGTGAATTGTCTTAATCTGAGCAATATCACCAATAATCGATATTTCATCACGTCGCCAAACTAGATTTCCAATGCTGGTATCTGCCGGCTGACCCAAAACACAGAGGTTCTCATAATCATTTTCTAAGAGCATTAACGCGAGCTTATCTAATGGCAAATTGACTGTCAACACAGATGAGGTCGATTTGATTTCTTCTCCGGTAGCACTAAGAACAGATAGTTCTGTGGGTATAGAGGCTTCATCTGAGTTGACCTGACTGAAAGCTTCGGGCCTCTTACTGCCCTGAATAGTAAGAGTGCTGCCAACTGCAATCGAGCCGGCGGCAAATTGCACAGCAGCTCCAATCAATGGTCCTTCAGTCACTTCAAGAGAGGTTGATTCGGCAGTAACAACCAATGCTGCCCCACTAATAGACGCTGGATCAATCGCTATTTTTTCTTCTGCATCGGGATCTATTTTCCTAAGATCGTCAGTTAAATCTTTATTTTCTTTCTTCCCAGAACATGATGTCACTATGAAAATCATAGATACTATTAATAGGCAGTTGATTATATAGATTTTCAAAATTGCCCCCTACAGCCTTTAGCTTCCTCAGATCAGCTACCCGCAGTTATACTAGTAATGCTTCAGATACGGAATGCTGTTAAATAATTACAACACTTAGTTCTTCTTCCCAGATCATCCTCGATCGGTATAGTTCCCTCATAAACTGAAATAGAATCATTTCCATCAGTGTATAAATGATAAATTACTAGAAATTAAGCGATTATTTTAGAATAAAAACAGTCCAAAAATCTTGTATTAAATATCATAGGGATTATATGAATAGATTTTTCTTGGTGTGCGACAAATCATCAAATTATACACAAGGTAAGAAATTAACCAATAAATGAAGAGAAGGAAGAAAATTATGTTAAATATAATAAACTGGGATCCATAACCATCTGATAAATAATCGTGCAAGGCCATCAAATATTATATTTTTTGCTTATAAACCTCGATCGTTTCTTCACTTTCCACGACAGCACGCTCCCTAAAATAAATCGCTTCAAGGGTTTTTCTAATTTGTTCAGCACCGTCTTCACTGATATCTTTACATGTGCACTGAAAAACCTCTTGCCCAGAAATTTCTCCTGCTATTTCCCAGTTCATTACCACTCCTCTCTGTTGCTGTTGAGATCATTTTTGCGATTTACACTATTGTAACATATTTTTGTGATACAAAGAGCAAGCAGACATGCGTAATATCTCGCATTAATTTTAGGTAGTTATGAAATGATTAATAGCATAAAATGATTTGAATAAATCATTAAGTTTAGAAATAATTTTGTCAATACAATTGCTGAAACAATAGAATGAAAGCAAGAGAATGAAAGAGCTAAAGAATCAAACATCTATGATTTCATTATCACTCGTGGCGCTGATCTTGATCAGCCTGCAGCTTAGCTGCAAACAAGAAACACAAAATGACCAAGATGACAATGCCAGCACTGTGATCACGGGAACACTGGATATAAGTGCTTCAGCACAAGTTCTTGCAATACCTCTCCCAACTACAGGAGCCTTTAAGGCTGCTGATATTAGCAATGTTAAAAATGCTATTCCAGATGCATCAGGCAAGTTCAGCCTCGAAACGACTGAAAAAAAGGACCATGTTTTTATCATCAAGGATGACAGTAAAAACTCTAACCTAGACAAAGTCGCTGGAGTTTTAGCTATCAATAGCGATGGGATCGGCTTGAACAACTCCACGAGTGAAGATCTACTTCGCTTTCCTGTTGGTAATATCAAAACGGCCACTGAGCTCGATTTAGGGATTATTTCAGGTCAAACCGACACTCCTTCCTCCACTCAAACATTGACCGCACTAGCAGATAAATTTGATCTAAGCGCAGAAGTCCTGGATGAGTTAGCTCGCACCGATGATATTCTGCGCTACGTTAAAAATGTAATCGCCAATACCGAAAATGATGGTTCCTCATATTGGTCTATAGAATATTTTCATGTCTGGTATGGCAGCGCCAGCAACTTTAAAAATAATTATAGCTCTGTAAATAACTTTACCTACAACGGCTACGGTTTTTACATGGGGGGAAAGTATGCGGACCTCACATTTGACCAAATGTGCTCCCCTACTTCATCAATCAGCCATAAGACAATAAAATTTGTACCTCCTCAGTCAATTAGTAGAGGAAATACTGTCTTTGATAGTCAAACAGCCGCAACTTCACTAAGCAATGAACTAGTAACAACCATTGAGACAGGATCCGGAGGGGGACGGACCTGCAGCGGTGGTGAATTTTATGCAAGTGCCAACAATGATAATAGTATACTGAACTTTAATTTCGGTCAGGATGGTTATACAGGAACGTCTCCTGCCGGTGAATGGAAACTATATGTAGATGACCTTCAAGTAGCTGGATTTGATATAGCTGCTACATCGCCAGTCAGATCCGATGGCACTGCCAAACTATATGTACCGGTGATAAGTGCAACTGTTGATAGTAGTGATCATATATCTTCGATCGAAGCCAAGTTCCAGCTATATGACCTCAAATCAGCAAACTATAAGGAAGTCACCGACCTCAGTACCTTCAAGCGCAGTGTAGGATCTAACATCGCCATTTCCTGTGCTGACTATACTGCTGCAGGCAGCAACAACCAAGAATACTCTCAAACCATGGTGAATGAAGCTGATGCCATTTACAAACATAACTTCACAGCTACCTGGACCTACCCAGGTGCCACTCAAGGAAGCGATCCTTATTGCTCAGCTCTGACTCTATCCTATAAAGTTGATGGCATGGCTATTCGGTTCAGAATCAATCCTTGATAACACTTTTTGCTATTCATAGGCCTTGTGGTTCAAATAGGTAAAGCAATCACACCTTACTTATAAATGATCAAACTTCGGTACCCGCCGAGAAACAACCCAACGCCGTCAACAAACAAATCAAAAGCAAGGCAACATTATTCATCAAATTAGCCACTTACATGAAATCATCAAGGCTGTACGAAAAAATCCGACGAGAGTCATTGACTGGTGTATTGGAAAAAGGAAATAAAATTATGCGACTATCTATGTATAGATTATGCAAATTTCTCTTGGTTGCTTTAATATCTCTACACTGCAGCGAAACTGAAGAACCTAGAGGCTTTACCTCAGGGGCGTCTAATAACGAAGCCTATACATCCAATAGCATTGCTGCTGAGTCAACCATGATCAGCGTTTCCGATGCCATGGATAGCCTTACTGACACAAATGCGTTTAGCAGCTCTGGCGGAAACTTATTCCTTGCCGCCGCTAAAGATTTGACTTTTGAAAAACAGAAAACTTGTGAAACAGCAGATAACAATGCCGTGGTAAATATCAATGTCACTCTTTCCGGTGAGATCCTTATCACCAGAAAAAATAATGAATTTCAAAAAAATATTGAGGGTAATCGCAAGACAGTGAGAACATGGTCGTGGGAAAACCAAGAAGTACCCTGCAGCGCCAACTCTAAGCACGCATCCATTGATTGGTCCGCAACCGATCTAGAGGGACTAGAAACCTCTATCACAACCACAAAGACAAGGAATACAACAGTAAACAAGAATGGGGACTATTTTCGCAAGGTCATCAGAAAAGTTGAGGCTACCAGAAGTGTCACCTGGCTATCCCACGTCAATAATGGAGACGGCACATTCACCCGCACCAAAAATATAACGAATAAGGTTACCCGCACCAGAGATGTCAGTAAAAAGGGTAAAGACTTTTCACTAAAATATGCGATCGCCACCAAAGAGGACGCACCACTTGCTATATCTGTTACCCGGAATACTGCCGATCGTAAACTGGTATCTAAAAAAGTCACTTCGGGTTCATTAATCTTTGGCAATAGCGATTCAGATTACGTTTTATCTGAATTTTCTGATTTAACTATTAATTTTAGTGCTGATAACTGTATTGTGAACTCCGGAAAAGTAACATCCTCTTTCTTTAAAGAGGGTGAGACCGAACCCGTGAAAAAAATTGAGCTCACAGCCAGCAATGGTATTTACCAAGTACTTGATATCACAGATAGTGAAAATCCCGCAGCAATAGAAGACTTAGACTACGAATCTTGCAATATCAAATCCTTCAAGTAGAATATAAAATCTCACTGGCTCGCATCATATTAAGCAAGATCTATTAAACATAGCACAGGCAGTTATCTATAGTTATGAGCAGCAAGCTTGTCTTTTCCTAAAAATATGCCTTCATACAAAACTATAGCAAATCCACCCCCTGGGTCTATTAAGATACTTGAGTGGAAGACTCTGAATAGTTACTATCAGCTATGGGTAAGATTAACTGAAAACACGGTGATTTAGTATCATTAGCACATAGTAAATCCCCTCCAGCCTCAACAATGATCCTCTTTGAAACATATAAGCCAATACCCGAACCTTTATCACCTTTAGTAGAAAATCCCCTTTCAAATAGTCTTTTTTGCACTTTTTGGGGAATAGGAGGGCCCCCATTACTACAATCAATATAAAGCTTATCTTCTTTTACGGTAGCTTGTGTTCTAATCCACTTTTGATCATCTGGTAAATCTTCTATAGCATCTAGTGCATTAACCCCCAAATTGAGCAGAACCTGCGTCAAAGCATTAGGCTTTATGCCAGCAATATGATCACCTAAATCAACCTCCCATTTAACTCCAATACTTCTTTTTTTCGAAGTTAACAGAGAATCAACTACATCAAATCGTTCTTGGACGACGGATTTAGATTCATTATAATCTTCCCGGGTATAAGACAAAACATTTTGAGTTAATTCCTGACACCTATCCACCAAGTCTTTGAGAAAGTAATGTTGCCTCATGATTTTGAGCTGGCTATCAAGATAACCTAATTTCTCAGGGTCATGATCCTGAGTTTCTCCCCAAACAGATTTTAATTGCTCCATCGATAAATCAAGACTGGCAAGGTTGCGTCGCAAGCGGGAACGCAAACGAACAAATTCATCTTCTGGTCCTTTTTCCAGAGCTTTGAACCTCTCTGTCATATCTTTAATGTATGAGCTTTTCAAAAGAGCATGACTCATCACCTCATGATTGGAAGGACTGAGATCCATTGGTTTAATTAAGTGCGCAGTTTCCTCAGTACTGATTTTCTGTAAAAAACCGGCACCACTGAGAATATTTTTCAGCTCGTGACTAAGTTCCCCAAAAAGCTCCCCAAGCTGTATAATCTTATCTTGCCCTGTAGCATTTTCTACCTGCCTTAATAAACGATGCCGATCAATCATATTATGAGTTCGCAATCTTAGTTCAGCAGAAACAATCGGTTTTGGTAAATAGTCATCTGCCCCAATTTTTAGACCAAAGATACGATCTTCTTCGCTGGCCCTAGCAGTAATAAGAATAATCGGCACTTCCTGCAACAATGGGTCTTCCTTCATAGCATTAAGCACATCTTCACCAGACATTTCGGGCATCATCATATCGAGCAGCAACAGATCAGGACGCTTTTCCCTCATCTGAGGAATTCCTGTTGCGCCAGATAAAGCATAACGGACAGAATAACCATCAACAGCGAGAATTTCGGAAATCACCTCGCAATTAATTTCGGTATCATCAATAACAAAAATATTCCAATCATTGGATCCAGGTTGATCAATAATAAGATCTTGTTCAGCAGCCTTATCTTCTAGATCTTCGTTCTGACGATCGACATAAATGTCATTGGTATCGGCTTGTTCTTCAGCTTCGGCAACCGAAATAGCTTCTTCAGCCTGTTCTGGGATTTCCACGACAAAAACACTACCTCTTCCCAGCTCGGATTCACAAACAATTTTACCTTCCATCAGTTTCACAAGGTTATGCACCATACTCAAACCGAGACCTGTTCCCTCATATGATCGACGAGCATCACCATCTACCTGACCAAATTCTTCGAAAATCTTTTCTCGAGAAGATTCGGGTATCCCAACCCCTGTATCCTCGACCTTTATGATCAATTTATGCTCAGAAAAATTCAGATCGAGACTAATTTTATTATCTCGTTTAGGGTCTTTAAATTTAAATGCATTACCCAATAAATTGCGCAAAATGGTGAAAATTTTCTCATGATCACCAATAAAATTACTTTCCAAAGCATTTATAGATGATTGATAGCTCAAACCCGGCTGACGAAGCTTAAGCCCCTCTGCTAGGTTATCAGCCTCTTTTTTCATCTGTTCTAGAGAGAAATTTTGAATATTCTGCTTAAGATCACCTCGTTTTGATTTCGCTAAATCTAGAATCGTATTAATTTGTAGCTTTAAAGATTCGGCTAAATCAAGAGCTCGACCAATTTGTTTTGCGGCCTTCGACGCGACTTCTCCATAGCGGTTTTTACGAATAAGGTCGAGAAAACCAATGATCCCATTTAACGGAGTACGTAGTTCATGAGATGTGTTATGAAAAAATAAAGTCCTAGCCCTTTCCTGCTCTTTAAGAATCGTAACGAGTGACTTAACATCTCTAAATGCAGCAGCAAAGCGGACTCCAACCACCTGGCTTTGGAAAATAATAAAGGCCAGTAACCCTACATCTCCCAGAAAGAAACCATCAGCAAAAACTGGTACCGTGGCTACTAAGATATCGTTAAAAATACAAAACAACAAAATCCCCCAGCCAATCAGAGATAGTTTTGCAGCCTGATCCCCGTCAATAGCAGCTCGAGTTACCTTAAAAAATATGTACCCATCAATGATAAACCCAACTAGGGTAATCAACAGCATAATTTGTCCAGCCTCGAACAAAACCAAACCAGTGAGGGAGACTAGAATATATAACCAGCCCACTCTTTGAAAATTAGCCGAGAAAAAAGATGGGAAGTTATAGCGATAAAATCCCGCAAGCAGTCCTACAGAGGTCGCCATAGTTCCAATAATAATAGTCAGGCTATATTGACCAAGGTTATTAGAGGGGACATCATAAAAGTAATGGGGATAACCTTCAGTAAAAAGTTGACGAAGAATGACAGAAAAAGCGAATCCAGCTAGATACAGGCTACCAATATCTTCCCGTCTCTGCAGAAATAAACTGATATTATAAATCAAAGCCACAAACAACATACCGATCATCAAGGCTGCCCTGATTAAATATATCTCCTTCTGTAATTTTAAGTCGCTTAGTAGCCCTAGTTTAATTCCCTCGCTAAAGGAAGCACTATGATTATTAAAGTCCGAAACCTGCAGGAGAATATAATAAGTGTGAAGATTGAGAGCATCGATTTTTTTATACTTACGAGGAAAGTTAGCTGTAGATCTTCCTGGGGAGCTGCTTACTACCCCTGCCATCATATCTAAATTAACCTGATTGGTTTCTTGTGGAGAAAAAATGAGTACCCGGTAGTTACGAAAAAAACCACCCTGATAGAAAGCTAATGCTTCTTGCGTTGAAGATAAACCTTTAACCCGGAGAAGAAAGGTACCATAGCCACTTTTCGGTAATTGCATTTGCTCTGACTGCAATGATTGGCTATTCTGCCAGCTTCCCGGCAGATAAACAGAATGAGTCGGTTTAGGTTTATCTTTACCTCTAAAATCTTTTGGCTCAAGCAGCTGCTGCCAATAAAAATGCCACTCTCCATTAATAGCAACAATACCATCTTTGCTAAAGTTCCATGCTGATAAGTCCAACCGACCATTTTTAGCTACCGGATAATGACTAACCGATGAGCCCCAACCCTGGCCATTCACTAGCAGCCCAAGTAAAATAGACCAAAGACTAAAATTGATTAATCGATTTTTCGGTTCAAAATTTTTATTAGAAAGTACAGGAATTACAATGCCCCAATGATAGAAATCGTCTATCTTATTTTACTAAAACCAAAACGATGAAACAGGGTAAGAAAATCTAATGAGATAGCTTGACAAATGAATCAAGATTATAGTTCTTTTGTGTTACACTTAGAGTCAGTTTCATTTGATTAATTATTTTGGATGGATATAAAAATTGAAGAGAAGGGGCATAGGTTTAAAATGATGTTTACCCGATTAAGCATAACCATAATGATCAGCTATTTTTTTGCAGTTATAATAGGTTGTCGGACATATAGTGATAAGTCAGAGCTTACTCACGAAGCTCAGGTTAATCGACTTGTGAAAAACAAACAAATTGAGACTCTAGATCCCCTGATCAAACCTCAAAGTGCAGATCTTTTTACAGATATCATTGTTTTTGGTGATAGCCTTTCCGATACCGGTCAATTGCGAGCCAATACTTGGAATTATGTGCTCCCTCCCGAAATCTATTGGCAAGGCAGGTTTTCTAACGGACCTGTCTGGATTGATTATGTCGGCAGCTCGTTACAAACCAAAGTTCATAACTTTGCGGTTGGCGGCGCAGAGACACGAGAGAAAAGTTTTCCTTATTCATTGGTAATACCTAGTCTAAATAGCCAAATAGCTGATCATCTAGATACAATAGAAGAATTTAATCCAGACAAGACCATCTATGTCATCTGGATCGGAGCGAACAACTATCTTTTTGATAACAATAGTTCCCCAAAGACTGTCATTAAAGATATTGAAACAGCAATCCAACAGTTAATTGACAATGGTATCAAGCACCTTGCTGTTGGCACGATGCCGACCCTCAAGGGCTTACCTACCGACCCTAAGGTGCCCCGTCTTCTATCTGACGAACAATTCGAAGCCTATACGATTGAACATAATACTAGGCTCATAGCCATGCTAAAGAGACTAAAAGAAGAACAGGTTAATCAATCCATCAATATTTTTCACGGTTATGATATTAATCAGCAAACCATTGATCGTAAATTAGACTTCGGATTTACCGACTTAAAAAATCCATGTTACCGAGGTGATCTTTACGGTAAGTTTCATGATAAAAAAGAATTCTGTAAGAACTATTTTACACAAAAGTTCTGGGATTTCTCTCACCCCAACTCAAAAATGCATTGCTACTACGCCGCACAATTTATTTTTGATCTGTTAACAGAAAAGGGCATTGATCAATCTAAGTTGGAAGATTATGTCAACAAATGTAGATCACTCACACCGATCACCACGGCATCGGCGGCAGAGGCCTTGAAACAGCAATGAATCATATTTATTACCTATCCCCTAATATGAAGTGTGTTGGTAGGGTATTATGTGAGCATACGGCTATTATAGGATTATAAATCGACGAGCCGCTGGTTCAGCAATCATGACAAAATAAAAGAGGCGAGCACTTTGCTGATGCAAACTGTTCGCCTACCCTATTTCCAAAAAAATTACCAAAAAATTAGTTGGTATGATTCAATTGCTAGTGACTAGCCCCGGCTGGTTCCATCGAATTAGTTAGGCCGGTCTCCGTAATAGTGGCTTCCTCTTGATAACCATCATCTGTATTGATGTTCCACAGGTTGTGATTCTTGTCTGAAGCTATATTTTCCGCAGCAAGTATACCCATCAGGATACTGTGATCTTGGTTATTATACTTAAATGAGCCATAGCGCCCAATAGGAGTAAGCCCTGAAAATTGATCGATATAATCAGTAACCACCTTCAGATGCTCTTTGTAACCTACCTTGTATACAGGGTAAGAAGAAGGAATTTTAACGACATGCCCTCTCTTAATTGGGGCGCGTCTAGTAAGGCCAGTTTTTTCAAGGTCGACCTTAGCTAATTCGATCAATTGTTCTTCTGAGTCAGCCCACATCTGATCTGGTTTGTTACACCAATACTCTAGACAAAGTATGGTATTTTCACTCCCTGCACAC
>Ga0099800_1062_pt1 | contig 34449 bp, 26 predicted proteins | sample Uncmet6_SortRC_1_FD_89868 | JGI IMG/M metagenome (GOLD analysis project Ga0099800, IMG submission 89868) | Marine eukaryotic communities from CALCOFI LINE 67, Pacific Ocean - CN11_C50_N6_SortRC_1 | ecosystem: Environmental > Aquatic > Marine > Oceanic | place: Pacific Ocean: Monterey Bay... | reverse complement strand
TTAAAAAGTAATTCCTCTATCGACGTGGTTTGCTACCAAACCTGCCCGGTGGGAGGCACACTCACCGCCGACGATTTACAAAACCCTGGTAATGGTAATAAATATTATCAAAATACTTACTCAAGCCCAAGAAATTATCGAATAAGCAACTTTGTCCTGACTGATTTGACCAATAACCAGACAGTAAATGTTGATTTTTCCGGAGCTAGTTCAGATAATTTCTACACATTATGGGTAGGTGATCTCATTCTCAAATCAGACTGGGATACGCACTATTCAGTAGAAAACAACATCACAGATGGCTGGACTATCAGGCAACTAGTCAATACAACCTATAGCTATGACATGGGCAAGGAGACATGGGCAAAAACGGTATTACTCTATGACTCTAATAATCAACTAGTCACGTTCAAAAAACCACTAAGCTTTGAGCTGACCCTTACAGCTGAGAACGAGAGATTTGGCGAAACCAAGAACTTAGGTAAAACATTTGATCTTCATGCAGATTTTGGTAGGCTCCATGTGCCGATGGAACCTTCTGGTAAAATAACCGACCCCATCACAGGAGAAACCTTTGAGAACTGGTCGGCTATTTTTGCACTTAAGGATGGAACTACTATAACGGCAGACAATAGTACCTATAAGATAAAAGCTGAATTTATAGAGCGACGCATGAATGCTGCCGATTTGGCTCAGTGCAATGGTTTGCAGCTACCATATCAACTAGGGCTTCCTGAAAAAGTGGTAACGCCCATGTTGAATTTGGCTGATTAGATCCGATAATACGGAACCTAACTTAAAGGATGAACAATGAGCTCCGATATATCTCGCTTAAGGATAGCTTCAATTTTAGAAGGGCTATCCTACTTAATATTGCTGGTCATCGCTATGCCATTAAAATATATTTATGATTTCCCTTTAGCGGTGAGAATAGTGGGTATGGGGCATGGTATTCTATGTGTTATTTTAATCCTTGCGATTTTTAAAGCTCATCTTAACTATAAATGGAGCTATCGTTTCTCGACGCAGATATTTATAGCATCACTTATTCCACTGGGAGCTTTCTGGATGGATTTGAAACTCAAAAAGATTGTTATTAACCCAGTCGAAAGCTCCTAAGCATCTACACAGAAGCTAGAAGGTAATATGATTTTAAAGGCAAATGGGATACAACCTTTGTCATTTTCGACGCCGGTAAACTCTAGATCAATAGCACCACCATTAGTATTTAGGTAACTGCGAACGGCATCCATCCCTACCCCTCGTCCCGAAATATCAGAGACCTGCGAAGCAGTTGACAACCCTGATTCGAAAATCAATTCTGCCACTTTCGCATTCTCTATGTCCCCGGTTGGATCGAAGAGGCCGTTTTCTACTCCTTTATCTTTTAGCAAAGATAGATTAAGACCTTGACCATCATCTTGATAATTAACTATTAATTGTTCCTTATCTTTTACAAAAGAAATAGCTATCTTACCTGTGGGTTTTTTACCTGACTTTTTCCTAGTTTCTGCATTCTCAATGCCATGATCCATAGAGTTTCGCAGGATATGCACAAAAACATCGTTTAAAACCTTCACTGCATCACGGGTCAACAAAATATCCGATGAAGCGATTTCTACTGCAGGGCTTTCTTTCTTTAAATCATTCGCCAGAGCAGAGACTCCATTGGTAATCTCTTTAAAAACATCGACAATATGATGGTAATAAGCTCGGTGTAGTTGAGACTGGACTTTCAATATTGCCGCACTATTTTTTTCTACATCACCATTATTTTCGATCTTAATTAGAGTGTCGATAATATTCTTTATCAAATCTCCATTAATGGCCAGATAATTTCCACTGTCTTTTTTTCGCCCTAATTTCTCAATATTGACCCGTAAATAATCATCCATGATTTCTTCAACCTGATCGAGATCAGATAATAGTTTAGCTTGATCCCATTCACACTCCTTCTTTTGCAACATACTGTATGCCTGTTCCGCCTCATGAATTGCCCCAGTCATTAATTGAAAATGGTAAGTTCGGGCATTACCTTTAACAGTGTGCATGTTAATAAAAAGAATCCTTAATGCATCTTCTGAAGATTCTTTATTTTCTTCAATCAACTTACGATTTTGAGCAAAAAACTTTTGACTAGTCTCAATGAAATCATTAAAACGATCGGGTTTCACCTTCAAAATTTCATCGATGATTGCCAGCTCACGTTGTTGGGACCTCGATTCATTCATCAATTTTCTCTGTTCAGAAACATCACGAATACAAACTAAGACCTTATCAATCTGATCGCAATCATCTGCATTTGCGATAGGACCCCAGTCAATTTCAAGAATTTTTTGTTCGTCACCGACCCTTTGAAAAACAAGTTCTTTCGGCAAATTATGTTCATTTAAATCATAAGTAAGACTGTCGCCTATCATGCTAAACTTAATAGTTTCTTCTACAATATTTCTTTCATCCGAATTTAGACTACTACTTTCTAACAAAAGGTTTTCGATCTTACCGCCGGCAATATTATCCGTATCCAAAATTTCTTCCAAATGTCGAGAGTAATCTTTTTGAATCACTGGAGAACCTTTTCCAGCAAGAGCAAAAATACCCTGCCGAATATGAATCATCATAGACCGAATATCTGCTGTTTTTTGTTTGACCATATTCTCTAGACTAGTATTTAATTTCTTAATTTCTACCTGAGCAGTATTTAGATCCCTAAAAGCCCATGAGAACCTCATAGATAAAAGAGTAGCTAGGGAGAAGATAAAAACAAATAGACCATACACTCCAACAAACTTTGTATTAATCACAAAATTTGCATTTAAAATATCGTTTGTAACCGCTGCAACCCAAAAGATTAGACCAGAGGTTATGACTAACGATTCCTTTGGGAATTTCTTCCAGGCTCTTATAGAAGAAATGAACAAATACCCGACAACAATTAACAGAAAAGGCAAGTATATAGTCATAAAGACTTTAATATATTGATTGAAATCTAAAACACATAGAGCAAGAAACAGGGGAACACTAATATAAGACACGGTACTGACTATTTTTCTATGAATGTATTGAGCAAAAACAGAGTGAAAAAAGTTAACAAGACCAAAGAGAAAAAGAATGATGCCTATCCATCTTATCTTGAAATAAAGTTCCCAAGACATATTAGGGAAGATATTGGCAATATACATATTACCCTCACATAAGCCTCCTATTAGGGAGCTGATGCAAAAAATGCCACAGTATATTGTAGATTTTTCATCCCGGCGCAGGAGGTACAAAATAAAGTGATACAACGCCATAATGAAAATTCCACCAAAAACGAAAATCCGGCCGATGAGGCTTGCTTCTCTTTCTTTAATCAATGATTGATATTCACCTAAACGAGGAGAGGATCGTGTTCCGCCTTTTTGAAAATTGAAATTTGCAACATATAGGGTTAAATCATTTTGCCCTTGTTTTAAATCCACAGCCATGACTTTGGATAAGATTCCTGCCTTAGTTGTCTCACTGGTTTCTCCAACTAATCCGTTGCGAACAACTAATTTACCATTAAGATATAATTCAAAAGCTGTACGTCGATGTTGAAAACGAAAGGCAAATTTTTGACCTTCTGTATTAACCAATAGTTTTAATCGATAGGTTCCAAAACTTTTTTTATCAAGTACCTTGCCACCATCTAACTTCACATCCCACGTTCCAGGCATATCAAGATAAATAGGGTTAGGAATAGGATTAGCTTTAAGCTCCTCAAGTGTTAAAAATTTCTTCGGCACAAACTGCCATTGACCGCTTAAATCTAGAGGCCCATCATCAGTAAAACTCCAACCAGTCAGATCTAGCTGACCCTGTTGAGCTAACGGTGGTTTCTTTCCGGAAAATTTTTCTTGGCAACCTAACAGAGTCGTCAGAATGATAAAACATATGGTTAGGAGTCTCAAGATCGTCATAATAACCTCACAAGGAATATAACTTTAAAATACATTATTCTAAATTATTTGGGGTTTCGATAGGGTCAATAAAATAGCCCCATTGAAAATCCCATTCAGCGACCAAATTTATGTGCTATTTTTACAAAAGTCCCATTAATCAAAATCATTACGTCCCTCAGTCACTTTAGTGACTTTTTCCCTAAAAATGTTTCCTAAAAAACATCATTTATTTTAAGGTTCTATTATGTTAAAACCTAAATATTGATCTTCTCTATCCAAGCAGAGAATTAGACTCAGAAAGCTCAATTTACTTCCTTCTAATTTTACTTTGTCACTGCCGATTAACTTAACGAAACTTGTATCTCCAGATAAAAAACTATCAAATAATTTTCTGGTTATCGTAATGGTAGCATCTGCATCTGAAAGATAGGAATTCGACCAGTAGTTCAAAACAGAATTTTCTAAAAACATCGTATACTTTTCCTTAGTGTCAGGAAAAACCCAGTTGATTGTAATCTTTTTACCTTCAGCCTTCTCGGAATTTACCTGAATAGCCATAAAGCCGAAAATATGCTCTATAGGTAGAGTCGTTAAAATTTCCTTTTCCCTAGTAGGACCTGGGTTACGTTTTACCGCACCTTCACGAAGCTCCTTCGCTCCTGTTAAATAGAAGTTCCTCCATGGACCGCTTTTAGACTGATAGCCCAATTGAGTCAAAACATCGGCAAGCAGCGCACGGACTTTGCTATCATTAGGCTCGTAGAAAACCAAGTGATTTAATAATATAGCAGCCCATTTATAACTGCCTTCCTTAAATGCTTTTAATCCTAGATCATAAACCTTGTCCCGACCTCCCATAGCCTCCACGTAATGACGAGCCTCCTCTACCGGCGTCAATGGATCCAGATGGGAAGGATTGCCATCAAAGTAGCCTAAATAGTAGTTGTAAATAGCTCTCACATTATGACTTTTAGAACCGTAGTAGCCTTGAGTCCCCCAAAAATTCTCGATACTTTTAGGAATCTCAATCAGCTCAGGGATTTCATTAATGGTAAAACCTTTATTAAGTAATAGAAGAGTTTGGTCATGAAGAAATTTATATAAATCTCTTTGAGACTTTACATGATCGGTAATATCTTGAGTACCCCATGTGGGCCAGTGGTGCATGCCAATTGCTACCTGGTATTTTTTGCCCCAAGTTTGGAGCACCTGGTTTAAATACTTTGCCCATAAACTTGCATCTCTAGTTTTAGCTCCTCGGAGAGTATATAGATTATGCATAGTATAACTTGCATTTTCGGCAAGGTTTAGCATTTTATACTTAGGAAGATACCACATCATATCAGCAGGAGCTTCCGAATGAGAAGCCATTAGAAATTCATACTCCAACCCATCAATAACTCTTTTTTCTCCGGTGGTAGTAATAATATCAGTTGGCTCGATGATACCCAGCATCCCCGAAGACACAGATAAACCTAGTCCTGAACTGACCTGACCTCTTGGCCCTACTTTTAGTAACCCACCAAACATATAGCTAGACCTTCGTCCCATCGCCAGACCTGCATATAAATTTTCGGCGATAGCGTGCTCATTGAAACCGACCGGAGCATATATTTTTACTTTACCGCTATCAACTTCTTCTTTAGAAACAACTCCCTTTACACCACCAAAGTGATCTGCGTGGGAATGACTATAGACAACAGCTATGACCTTTCTTTCACCACGATGTTTATAATATAAATCTAAAGCTGCCTTAGCCGTTTCCCGGGAAAGAAGTGGATCATAAACGGTAATACCTGCTTCACCTTCTACTATAGTCATATTACTGAGGTCCAAGCCTCTAATCTGATAGACTCCCGGAGTCACCTCGAATAAGCCACCTATAGTTAACAGCTGACTTTGTCGCCAAAGACTAGGATGAACAGTACTTGGAGCCTCTTTATCCATTCTAATCTGCTTTTTGAAGCGATCGAAATCCCAGACGACTTCACCCTTTTTATTCTTCACAATACCTTTGTTTTCAAGTGGTGCTATGAGACCTTTTTTCGCCTGTTCAAAATTTTTTCTATTTTCGAAATTATATTCTTGATAAGCCTGTCGCTGGAGATCTCTGGTGTAGCTCGTTGCACTTTTAGCATCATCAGTATCGTCGGCTGTTTTTTGGCAGCTAACTTGCATCAACACTAATACAGCCATACAGATGATGGTTTTCATATGTCTACCTCACTATTAAATACAGCTGGTATTTGAATACTCAAATATAATCAAATCACTTTTTAACCCCGGGCGAGCAGACTCACACCTAGATTCAACCGAGTAAACAAGTAGTGACATGAAGTACGCATTGAGCAAAACACAACTTTGTCAATTTGCTACTTTGGCTTTACTTTCCTGTGTTTTTAAATACTTAAGGATAATCCGATTAAGCGATTCCGGATCAATCGGCTTAACAATCCAAGCCTTGACGCCCAAGGTCTCGCACTTTTTTACGATTTCTTCTTCATATTCTGTTGTGACCATAAATATGGGTGGTAGTTCTTTGCCAATTCTATCAAGTTCAACTAACATCTCCATGCCATTCATATTAGGCATATTGAAATCCAGAATAATTACTGCTATATCGCCATGATTACTCATGGCATCTAGCCCCTGCAGACCATCCTCAGCTTCGAGGCACTCAAACTCAGATTTGGAAAAAGCATTTTTAAAGCCTGTTCGGATTACTGGTGAGTCATCAACAAGCAAAACCTTTCTCATTTATAGCTCCCATACATTAATCATTAACATTTTTTTAGCCGCCGTTACCAGGAACCTAATTATAGCCAATATTTTAACATTATAGTTAAAATTTTATTATATCGGTCTTTATATATGATCTCACGGCACCAAAACACATGAAGAAGGGTTCAACTGATTAAAAAGAAGCAGTTAATTCATATTTCAATAATATTAAAATAATGAATTAGCTTAGAAATATTTTTACTGTTATTATGTATAAAACATCTAATTTTTGCTATTTCACTAAATCCGAAGAGGATGAGATTTAATGCACATCATTATGTTTTTATTCCTTGTGAGTCTTCTCAGCTGCCAAACCAAAATTTCTCCCTTAAAGCTCGACCGAATATCTCCAGCCTATTGGCCCACAAAAAATTGGCAAAAAACATCGCCAGAAAGCCAAGGTATGGACTCATCCAAACTAACTGCCATGCTGAGATTAATTAAGGAAAAAAACTACCGGATAGATAGTGTCACGGTAGTCAGAAATAATTTCATAGTCACAGATGCATATCAGTACCCGGTTAAACCAGAAGACCAACATCAAATTTATTCCGTCACCAAGAGTATCCTATCCAGCCTCATAGGAATCGCTATCGACAAGAAATTTATTGAAAATACTAATACACCTTTACTTGAATTTTTCAAAGATAGAAAGATCTTGAATGTAGACGAGGATAAAAAAGCAATAACTTTAGAAAACCTTCTAACTATGTCATCTGGCCTGAAAACCGAAGACTCCTGGCGCTATAAGTGGAAGGGTATGCTCAAGATGAAGGCTCAGAATGATTGGCTTCAATATCTATTAGACCTGCCGATGGATACTCATCCCGGTAAAGAATTTAGCTACAGCAACGGATCCAGCTATCTTATTTCTAGGATTCTCAATAAAACGACACAAATGAAACCACGATTATTTGCACAAAAGTACCTTTTCTCACATTTAGGCATTAACGCCCGTGATATCAGCTGGAAACTGGATAAAGATGATATTCAAGTGGGGTGGGCAGGTATGCAAATGACCCCCCGCGATATGGCAAAATTTGGCGTTCTTTTTCTCAACGAAGGAAAATGGGAGAACAAACAACTTGTTTCTAAGGAATGGATCCGGACTTCCACTCAGACTCATATAGCAGCAGATATTTACCAGAATTATGGCTATCAATGGTGGAACGGACCAGCCATGTTCAATATGGACAAATTATGGCGTTGGCAATGGAATTGGGGATTCAAAAATAACTACTCACAAGATTATTACATGGCCGTTGGCTTTAGGGGGCAGTACATATTTATTGCTCCAGCATATAATCTCGTGGCAGTTTTCACCAGCAACCTAACTGATAAAAAACATTTTTTCATCCCCAAAGCCTTAGTGGACGAATACATCATTCCATCGGTCACCGAACACAGAAAGATTCCAGACAAAGCCACAGCCATAACTGCCCTTGAGCAGGCTGTAAATGAGTTAAAGTCCACCCGTGACTTCATCTGGAAATCAGCAGAAGAAGGGGTTGTAATAAATAACACATTCACGAGGGCTAAAAATCCGTCATTCAGGCTAAACTTACCTCCCGCCAGTCGAAAAGCTGATCTTCTTGCTGACGATGAAATTATGGCTATGACCAGCAAAAACGGCGCACGATATTCAATTTCTATTAGTGATAAATCGGATAATATTCCGCTGATGAACATTGGCGACTCATGTAAGAAATTTCTTACTGACGTCGGCGGCACTAAAGTAAATACTATTTCGAATCAACAAATAGTATTGCCAAATAAAATAACAGCCTATAAGACCTTAATCCGATGGAATTATGGTGGAACAAATCTCGAAAGTGCTTTTATCTCGGTGTACCAAGAGGATAAATGGATCCTACTAAGCTACTCGTATGATATTTCAAACCCAAAGCTCATCAATGGTGCTGCAGAAAACTTAGATACTTTAATCAATAATTGGAACATCTAACTTACGAAGAAACCGACCTAACTCATGACTAGAAATGCCTAACGTGAGTCACAGTCGGCGCAGAAGCAAGCAATCACAGCAATTGACCATATCGGCAAACATAATATTTAATTTTATGATTCTTAAACTTTCTCGCATAGACAATAGGCAAAGCCAACAAAGACTGATCCGGAGTAACGGAACGCCAAAAATCTAAAGCTACTTCAGAAGAATCTTGCCCAAGTGAAAGATCATATTCATCAAAAGCCGTTAAGTGACCAGGATTAGGAGCATAGTTAGCTTTATCAATACCATGAGCAACCACGTCTTCAAATCCTGCCCCGTTCAAAGAAGCAAAATAAGCGCTATTTTCGGCCAATGCGGGTACAAAATTGATAGGATCATCCTTCATCACCAGTTTATATATCTTCCCACCTAAACGCTCATCAATATAATAACTAAGCTTGTCATCACCCAGAGCTGGAGTGGCAGACAGATAAACAGATTGCACATTCCAGCCATCGTTGACCAACAGGACGGCAGTAAGCAATCCCATCGCTCCCCCCAGACTGTGTCCATTGACGACTATGGGCTTACGAGCAATACCATTCATTTCATTAAGCGCTTGCCAAATTTCATTCTTGATCGATGCAAACTCTTTGACAAAGCCTTTATGAGCCTTACCAGGCAAACCATAATGGGACAACTTCCTTTGCATAAAACGCAGATTTGAGAAAAACTCACCTGAAGCTGAAGTGCCTCGCAAGGTAACCAAGATTATCTCCCCAAGATCAACGACATAGCCACGCTGACGCTCCTGAGTGCGACCAATCATCCGAAAATCCCGCGCTCCCCAGGCCTTTAGCCTTCCCGCCACTCGTTCAACTTTTTTCAAACCAGCAACACCTGCTGCCATAACCATCAGAACATGGTTAGCCGGATCGAAATCGGCAGTGAATTTATGAGCCATATTCGGTAAATCACAGGAAAATTTTGGTCCATTAGCTATACTAAAATCTGCAGCTTGAGCAGCACTCATAGCCGGCATGGCAGGTCCAACAACAGAAAACATAAGCATAGCAATACCAACAGCAGATCGCACTTTTACCAATTCTGAACAAAAGATCCCCATAACAAGCTCCGTCGCAATTAGGCTACACAGTTTCCAATGCAGATTTAAATTTTATTGAACTATATAAGAATATGATACAAACCATTAACGAATAGCAATAAAAAAATGGCTAAAGCTAAAAAAGTGGGTAGGCTCTACTAGGAACTGATAATGAAATTAAATCCACAGAAGTCGACTTTGGAGGTCAACCACACATACTACCTAACAAGGGATCTTCCTATAGATCTTCATCATAGGTAATCTTGGCTTTGAGAAAAGCTCGATTCATCTTGGCTATAAAGGAAGTAGATATGTCCTTCGGACAAGCGGCCTCACATTCATATTGATTCGTGCAATTACCGAACCCTTGCTCGTCCATTGCGTTGACCATACTTAAAACCCGACGGGCCGCTTCAGGCTTCCCTTGAGGCAATTCGGCTAAATGCCCCACCTTCGCCGAAACAAATAACATAGCAGAAGCATTCTTACAGGATGCCACACAAGCTCCACAACCAATACAAGCAGCTGCATCCATAGCCGTATCAGCTATGTTCTTCGGAATCGGTAAAGCATTCGCATCAGGACACCCCCCAGTTGAAACTGAGACAAATCCACCGGACTGAATAATCTTATCAAACGCACCTCGGTCAACCATTAAGTCTTTAAGCACAGGAAAAGCCTTTGCCCGCCAAGGTTCAATAAAAATCTTATCACCATCCTTAAAGCTTCGCATATGAAGCTGGCAAGTTGTGGTACCACCATCGGGGCCGTGAGCTTTACCATTGATCATCAGCGAACACATACCGCAAATCCCCTCGCGGCAATCATGATCAAAAGCAATAGATTCCTCACCCTGGTCCACCAAAGTCTCATTTAACTTGTCTAACATTTCTAAAAATGAACTATTAGCAGAAACATCGGTTAGACTATACTTGACCATCCTACCTTTGCTGTCAGAAGACTCCTGGCGCCAAACATGTAATTCTAAATCCATGACTCCCCCCCTTCCTATAACATAAGTGGAATATCTAACCGTCCCAACTTAGGATAGCTCTATCAATCGAAACCTCATCATAGGGCCTTGTTGTAGCACAAAGCTACTTTGGCAGGCAACTTGATACGGCAGCCCCCTCAAATTGGGGCACCCTTCGGCCCATGAAGATTGTTTCGGCATACCCTTGGATTTAACTGACAGGCAAATAAACTCCAGGAAATTATTTTTCAAGTCTGTTGTTATTCCGTTAACTTAGATAAAGCTATGACCATAATAAAAGAACAGCCACAATGTGATTACGAGATCTTACAATTTAGTCATGGCAGTAATTTTGTCGAAAAGTCATTTATCAAAGTATTAGCCTAGATATCAAATCTTTATAACCAAAATGAACTAATCCAAGCTTTCTAGTCGGGCAATGTATTTAAGGTTACCATACTTTCTTCGCACATCAGACACTTGCTGATAAACAGGATCACTCCACCACCGTTCTGCATGCTCCATCGATGGAAAACAAAATAAAGCCATCCTACCTTCGGGCGTAAAAATCATGGGGCAGCATGAAACATTAACCCTCATAACTATAGGAAGCTCCTGTATCAGTATGTATGATAACTATTTTACCTTTACCACGACTTTACCAACTACCTCACGATCTAACAGCATTTGCAAACCCTTGGCCGTTTCCGCCAAAGGCACTTCGGCATGAACATAAGGATTTAACTTTTTCTCTTCAACCCATTGCATAAGCTGCTGAAGGTTGTCTCTATTAGCTTTGGGCTCTTTTTCCATAGATGCACCCCAGAAAACACCTACTATACTGCTATTCTTGATTAGAGCACGATTTATCGGAAAGTCTGGAATGCGACCACTAGCAAATCCAATCACCAGATAACGACAATCCCAATTCATGACACGAATTGCCTTGTCAAACATGTCTCCGCCAACGGGATCGTAGATGACATCGGCGCCTTTACCTCCCGTATACTCTTTCACTTTATCGATCAAAGACTCAGTCTTATAGTTAATGATGTAGTCTGCTCCAAAGTTATTGCAAATTTCTAGTTTATTGTCGTCTCCACCTGCAGCAATAACCTTAGCTCCCATAATCTTGGCAATTTCTACACAAGACATACCGACGCCACCACTGGCTCCAAGCACCAGAACTGTTTCTCCTTCACGCAACCTTCCGCGGTTTTTTAAAGCATAAAGCGAGGTAAAATAAATCATGGAAAAACCAGCTGCCTGAGCCATCGAAAGGTTCTTCGGCTTGGGAAAAGTCATGGATCCTATCGACGCCATCTTCTCAGCAAAGGCACCAACCAAATTGAAACCTATCACTTCCTGACCAACCGATATATGTTTTACATTTTCCCCTACCTCAACAGCAACACCTGACACCTCTGTTCCTGGCACAAATGGCAAATCCGGTTTATGCTGATAGAGATTTTGAATAATCAATGTGTCCGGAAAGTTGATACCTGCGCAATGAACATCGATCAAAACCTGATCCTTAGTAATTTCGGGTTCAGGTATATCTTCCATCACTAGATTTTCTGGTGATCCATGAGTTTTACAAACAATAGCTTTCATGATTTCCCTTTTTCATAATTATAGCCCCATCTGTCTACTGGCCAGATCACGCATGATTTCTTCTGACCCACCCCCAATAGCCATGACTCTTACTTCTCGATAAATTCTTTCAGTACGACACTCTCGAACATAGCTCATTCCTCCCAAAATTTGCGAGGCTTCGCGCGCACAGAACTCCATAGTCATCGTCGCTTGAACCTTTAGCATAGATATATCAGCCGGGTTGACGGAACCATTCTTGATTTGCCAGCCACATAACTCCATATAGCACTGCGTCGCATTTATCTGCCTAAGCATTTCAGAGAACTTATGACGGATGACCTGATGTTTAGATAATGACTTACCAAAAGTTTGCCTTTCTCTTGCCCACTTGCCTGCTTCTTCAAGACAGACCCGAGAAAATCCAACACAAGCTGCCACCATACCCATACGTTCATTATTAAAGTTATTCACTATCGGCTTAAAACCCTGATTTTCAACACCAATTATATTTTTCACAGGAACTTTTACTTGATCAAAATATATGGTTGCCGTTTCAGAACACAACCACCCCTGTTTTTTCCCGACACTACTCCTCGTAACCCCTTCAAGGTTAGCGGGAATTAAGAGCAACGAAATCCCATCAATACCATCCCCGCCTGTTCTCACAGCAGCTGTAAACCAATCAGCTCTAAAACCGCCAGTAATGAATGTCTTGACACCGTTTACAACATAATGATCTCCAACCTTTTTGGCAATAGTCTGCAAATTGCCAACATCAGATCCCCCAGAAGGCTCTGTAATCGCCAAGGCAATATGTTTTTCACCTTTAATAACAGGAGGTACTACCTGTTGCTTAAGCTCTTCCGAAGCAAAATGAACCACAGGAGGCAAACCAATAGCATGAACACAAAGGCTAGAATATACCCCACCAGCACCGCACCGGGCTAGTTCTTCACCAATAATTAAAGTATGAAAAATGTCGATATCCTTAGACACTCCCCCATAACATTCCGGGTAACCGATCTGGAAGAGTCCTGCTTTCGCAGCTTTAACAAATAATTCAGCCGGTAAATTACCTGCTTCCTCCCATTGATCCACATATGGCATGATTTCGTTCTTGACGAAAGGGCGCACTACCCACTCTCGAAAATGTTTATGATGGTCATTATAGAAAGGACAATCTAACCTGGAACTATCGAAGTCTATTTTCACGTTTTCGCTCAACCTTTCATGGATAAATATATTGAGATGACGCTCATTTTGATTTTATCGAGTGTTGCATGGAAGCCAGATAGAAATAACCAGCCAACTTGCTTAATTTTGCCTTTTGCAGCCAATAGGGCTACTCAGCAAAATGAAATTAAACACTCTGATTTACCAATAAACAAAAATGAGCTGTGAATGGATCATCCCAAGACTTATAGGTTCACCCGCTTCACTGAATCAAATCTAATATCTAACACATGAAAATAAAAGAGGGAGCTTATAAGCTCCCTCTTGTATTATGAGGCATTCTTTTTAGCGTCTGCTTTTTCCTTCTCCATCCTCTTTTCAAAGGCTTTTTCATCTCTTTCCTGAATACGGGCAATCGTATAACCGCAAGCATCAGTCGGTTTTTTCTTGATATGCTTGCCACCTTCGATCACAGCCCGATAATAAGAGGAATTTGATGTTTGAACCACAAGAAAGTCAAGAAGCTTATTGGCTTCCTTAGTCAACTTGCTCTTAGGAGCATTCCCACTTTTACAGAGAAGAACTGAAGAAAGGTATAGGGTATTATCAAGTCTAGCCATTCCATCAAATTCTTTGGCTTTTGTATGGTATTTAATTGATTTATTTAAATCACCAGAAATATCAAAAAACCAGCGGAGCAAAAAGAAATCAGGAATCACTCGATAGAACACACCCAAGGCAATGGAGGCATTACCTTTAAACGAAATACCCCGATCAATTTTATAGTTATAAGGTGAGTTATATGCCTTTTCAAAAAGGTCCAAAATTTCTTTACCCTTATTAAGTGAGGCAAAAACACCATCAATAGTAGCTATTTTACCCATAGCTGCACCCAGCCAAAAGGTACAATTCGCATTTTCTTTATCGATTTTGAGGCACTTGCGATTAGCCTGCTCGACTTCAACAAAAATAGATCGGGCAAAAGGCAGGTCCTTCTCGTCAGTATAGGAAGAACCATAGGGTACCCCTGTATCACCCATAAGCCAGTATCCAGCAGCAAATTTGGGCTCTTTTTTGGTTATTTCCTTCAAAATAGCCCAACGTCTTTTTAGGTTGGTCATAGACTCTTCTTTGGACATTGATTTCTTTACAGAAACATTTTCTTTCAACTTCCAGAACTCGTCATACAAGGCCTTATGTTTCCGGAACAAACTGAAATCCACCGGCAATTGCTTAAAGGGAGCAACCTTGGCTTCTTCATCAGTCAGGTAAGGTATCTTCTCAGCGAAAGCCTGTTTTTCCACCAATGTCATGCCGACTAGCATTGATAGAACTATTGCAATAACAATCTTCATGGGCGATCTCCTCGCATTTTTCAATGATTTGCTCCTGAACACGGATCCCTAAAATCTAATTTTTCCAGTTTAGCACTAAAATGTCTTCATTCATCTATTAAAATTAATTGAATATAAAATAATCCTTCTGGACAGTTTAGATTTTTTGGTCAAATACCATCAATACCTTGCTACGTAGATCTTTCACCTTTTGAAAGCTTCAATAAGAAACCTAACGGCATACGCTCAAGGATTGATCGTTTATAATTAAACCTTTTGCCATAAACAAAAGGCTGGGGTTTCAGACGAGGAAAGAACTTATGACTGATCCTATTCACCTGTATAGGATGCCTTGAGCAAAGCATGGTTTAGTATAGTAGTCGCTTTAATCTCCCCTCTGGAATCTAGCACCGAGACCTTCTCCCAATATGATCCTGTTTTACTACTTTCACTAATAGCGATAATCTCACGCTTTAGCTGGTAAGGCTCTCCAACGAATAACGGCCCATCATGCAAACGAATTTCCTGATTAGCAAACAAACCGACGACAGGTCCTTTCACTGGAAAATCAATGGGAGCGCAACCAAACCCTAGACTCTGAGCGGTTTTATCATCATGAATGGACAAATGATTGTCATAACTTTGAGTATCAAGCATCTGTTTAGGAGTGCGTGTCGGCCCTTCCATAACCAATTTCGTATCAAAGGGAAATTCCATATCTAACCTTTAATCCCATATTGTTATCCATTTATCCTCAAACAGAGAAAAATGGCTCTGTGTTATTTCAATCATCAAAAATACTTACAATAACTATAAATCACCTAAAAGAACGGGCAACACCAAATATCTCAATTTAATCATCTGACAAAAAATCTAAAATAAAATAACGTTTATGAATCTATAGCCAAGACATCGTTCCCACCACTAGGCAATATTTGCCATGGATGGTCTACTAATCACGCCGAAACGCAAAATGTAGGTTAGTTTTTTCAATCAGGAGTGATTCAATGAAAGATAGAGTTATAAAAATTGGATGTGCTTCAGGTTTTTGGGGCGATACCAGCTCAGCCCTCCCTCAACTCGTTCGTCAGAGCGATGTGAACTACATTGTGTTTGATTACCTAGCCGAAGTCACCATGAGCATCCTGGCCGGAGCTAAACTTAAGAACCCTGACATGGGTTATGCGACCGATTTTGTCAAATCCACGGTTCCTCTGCTCAAAGAAATAAAAGAAAAAGGCATTAAGCTCATCAGTAATGCTGGTGGCATCAATGTTGAATCATGCCAAAAGATCATCACTGCCGCTGCAAAGGAAGCCGATCTTGATATCAAGGTCGCTATAGTTAAAGGAGATGATCTTACTGACAATATTGAGAACCTAACAACCGAGGGCTTGCCTAAAGGCATATTGAGTGTCAACGCATACCTGGGAGCTGCAGGCATAAAACAAGCTCTCAGTTGCGGCGCAGATATCGTTATTACCGGACGCTGCACCGACAGTGGCCTTGCCTTAGGGCCTTTGATGCATGAATTCAACTGGTCTGAAGCGGATTATGACTTGTTAGCAAGTGGCTCACTAGCCGGCCATATCATTGAATGCGGCGCTCACTGCACGGGCGGAAATTTTACCGATTGGCATCTGATCAGAGGCTTTGACAATATGGGTTTTCCTATTGTTGAAGTTCAAGCCAACGGCGAATTTGTGGTGACCAAACCAGACAACACCGGCGGCCTTGTTTGCCGTGGATCTGTAGGAGAGCAACTACTGTACGAGCTTGATAATCCAGCCGCCTACATTCTACCTGATGTGGTTTGCGACTTCACCCAAGTCACAATAGATGAAATCGGAAAAAATCGTGTTTTAGTCAAAGGAGCCAAAGGCAAGCCAGCCACACCCCATTATAAAGTTTCGGCTACCTATGCAGATGGTTTCCGCTTAGTGACCTCCATAGTTTTGGGGGGGATTGAAGCTGACAAAAAAGCAAAAATTATCGCTGAATCCATCTATAAGAAAACCAGAACTATGTTTAAAAATAACAAATGGAAAGACTATACCGACGCGGCCTTTGATATTTTAGGGACAGAATCCATCTATGGTAACAACGCACGTCCACTTAAACCGCGGGAAATCGTATTACGATTAGTGGCTAATCATCAACAAAAAGATGCCCTGGTTTTACTATCGAAAGAAATAGCCCAGGCAGCCACAGGCTGCGTCCCGGGCATCATGAACTTTTTAGGAGGGAGGGCTTCGGTATCTCCTTCCATAAAACTATTCTCATTATTGATTCCAAAATCACAGATTCAAGTAGAAGTGATATGTGAAGGCAGGCCCTCTGCCGTCGAGATACCTAATGGCACGAACTACATTAATGATGAAAAAACATCAACCCAATTAATTCAATTAGCCACAGAAGCAGAAGTACCTCTCATAAAGCTGGCCTATGCCAGAAGCGGAGATAAAGGAAATCATGCCAATATAGGTGTTATTTCACGCAGAACAGAGTATTTACCATACATAAGGCTTTCCCTAACCCATGAAGCACTGGCAAAGTATTTCTCTCTTGAAGACAAAAATGACGTCGAGAGCTGGGAATTACCGGGACTTGGTGCCATCAACTTTCTTCTCAAAAATGTCCTGGGCGGTGGAGGTATGGCAAGTATCCATCTGGACCCTCAAGGTAAATGTTTTGCCCAACAGCTGTTGGAAATACCAATCAAAGTACCTGCTAGCCTTGCTAAGGAGTATCAATGAGCATAAGCACTGATTTTCTAGATGAAGTAGATGAATTCTATGTATTCTTAACAACATTAGAAGATCATTATTGGTCAAAAAACACTGGATTTAAAGAGTGGAAAGTTCGTGACATTGTCGGCCACCTCCATTTCTTTGATAGAATCTCACTCCTGGCAGTCGAAGATAAAGAAGGTTTTGAGACCAAAAAAAAATCGATGATGAGTGATTTTGCATCGGGTAAAACCTCAGAGCAACTAGTGGAACAATCCTTTAATACATTAGACTCAGATAGGTTAATGACTCAATGGATAGACACAGCACAAAAACTAGGCGAAAAATTGGCTAAGCTAGAACCTAAAGATCGTTTACCTTGGTTCGGACCAGATATGAGCGTCCGCATGTTCACTACAGCCCGATATATGGAAACTTGGGCCCACGGGCAGGCGATCTACGACCTCACCAATATAGATCGGCCTCAGAATGATCGCATCAAAAGTATTGCTACCATCGGAGTCAAAACATTCGAGTGGACCTTTGTCAATAGAAAGCAAGAACCTCCAGGAGACACTCCCTACGTTAGTTTAGTAGCACCGTCAGGTAAAAAATGGGAATGGGGAGAACCCAATGATAGCTCTTGTATATCAGGCAACGCTTTTGAATTCTGTCAGGTGGTAACTCAGGTAAGAAATATTTTGGATACTTCAATGAGAGTTACAGGGGATACGGCACAGCAATGGATGGGAATAGCTCAATGTTTTGCTGGCCCTCCCGTTGATCCTCCTGAGAAAGGTCAACGAGTACCTAAAAAAAGGAAAAAGCATGACCATATATAGTACCAAAGTTCAAAAAGATACTTCGGTCTTCAAAAAAAATAGATCTGATATGCTGCAGCTGATCGACAAACTCCGAGGATTAGAAAAAAGAGCTCATGATCTATCCGAAAAACGCAGGTCGCGTTTTCAAGAACGAGGACAACTAACCCCCAGAGAGCGCCTCAGCTGCCTGCTTGACTCAGGGATGCCCTTTTTAGAATTGTATAATTTGGCCAGCTATCTGGTTGATGACACCAACCCAGATACCAGTATTCCTGGGGCTAGTATGATCACTGGCATTGGTTTTGTCAGCGGAGTGCGTTGCCTGGTATTTGTTGACGACAGCGGTATTAGCGCAGGCGCATCAACCACTAAAACTGTGGAAAAAGCGTTAGGAGTTCTCAAAATAGCCGAGAACCAAAAACTACCTTTCATCCACTTAGTAGAAAGCGCTGGCGCAAACCTCATGAACTACACAGTAGAACTATGGGCTCATGGAGGGGGCATGTTCAACGGATTAGCCCGATTAAGTGCTATGGGTATCCCAACCATTACCGTGCTCCATGGACCCTCAACTGCCGGAGGCGCCTACCAACCGGGACTCAGCGATTATGTCATTGGGGTCAAAAAAAATGGCATGGCAGCATTAGCAGGATCCGCCCTGGTGCATGCAGCCACAGGTGAAGTTTCAACTGATGATGAACTAGGTGGAGTCGACATGCACTCCACAAAGTCGGGGCTAGTTGAATACGTCGCCGACGATGATAATCATGGTATAGATATTGCCAGAGATATCGTTAAACGGCTTCACTGGAATAAAAGTATTAACAGACCTGCTAACCGGTCTTACATAGAACCCCGTTACTCAAGTGAAGATCTACTTGGAATCGTTCCTATCGATTATAAAAAGCGTTACGAAGTTCGAGAAGTGATATCAATCCTTGTGGACGGCTCCGATTTCATCGACTTTAAACCTGATTTTGGCCCTACCGTAGTATGTATTCAGGCCGAGATTTTCGGACAGCCCTGCGGCATTATAGCCAACAATGGTCCTATAGACCCCCCTGGAGCCAATAAAGCAGCTCAATTTTTCCAGCTCTGTGATCAGTCTGATACGCCACTTGTTTTTCTCAACAATACCACAGGCTATATGGTGGGCAAGGCCTATGAGGAAGCCGGGATGATTAAACATGGAGCCAAAATGATCCAGGCGGTTTCCAATGTAAATGTGCCGAAAATATCGTTGTATATTGGTGCTAGCTTCGGCGCAGGAAATTACGGCATGTGTGGTTACGCCTATCAACCAGACTTCCTATTTACCTGGCCTAATGCAGAAACAGGAGTGATGGGAGGAGAGCAGGCAGCCCTAACTATGCGTCAGGTTATGACCAATTCAGCTAAAAGAAAAGGACAAGCCATCGATTCAAAGATGCTTCAAGCCCAAGAAGATGCGATCGTCAAACACTTTGATCATCAATCAAATGCTTTTTTTACATCAGGAAGGATGCTTGATCATGGCATGATTGACCCCCGCGATACAAGGCTCGTCATTGGCTTTGCTTTGGAAACCTGCTGGGAATCAAAACAAAGAAAATTGAAAACTAATAGCTTTGGTATTGCGCGGATGTAAAGGAGCAACAGTGACCACATTACCTAAGACAACTAACCTATTATTAGAACAACAAGGACCATGGCTCACTATCTGGTTAAACCGCCCTGATTGCCGCAATGCCCTTTCAAAAGAAATGCTAAATGAAATGATTAAAGTCTTGGATTTGGTTCAGAGCGATAAATCAATCCGAGGCATCACTTTTCGCGGAAAAGAAGGCGTTTTTTGCGCCGGAGGTGATATCAAGGGTTTTAAAAAAATAGCCACAGCAGGTAACAAGGCTCAGGATTATGCAAAAGAAATGAGTTGCGAAGCCGGACTTTTTTTCCAGAAGATCAATAACTGCCGTCAAATCACTGTTGCCGTAGTGGAAGGAGCGGCCATTGCAGGAGGTCTAGGTCTGGCATGCGCCACCGACTTTGTCATATTGAAAAAGGATGTTAAACTCGCTCTGACAGAAATCCTCATTGGGTTGACTCCTGCCCAAATTGCTCCTTATGTAATCCAAAAAATAGGAATCCCACAAGCAAAAAAATTAATGCTATTAGCAACCCCATTGACAGCAGAAGAGGCCAAAGATATAGGACTTGCTGACTTCCTTGTTACCAATGACAAAGAGATCACGACTACACTAGACGAGATTCGCAGCAGAGTTCTCAGAGCAGGGCCCAATGCCGTTACCGTCACCAAAAATATCATCAATGCCAGCCAGTCGATGGACCATGGACAACTTATCAATACAGCAGCCGAAATGTTTGCCGATTTATTGGTAAGCACAGAAGGAACAGAAGGTTTTAATTCTTTCCTAGAAAAAAGAAAGCCCAATTGGGCAAAGGAATCAGAATGACCTTATTTAATAGTATTCTAATCGCCAATCGTGGAGAAATAGCCGTTCGCATCAATAAAACGGCGAAAAAATTAGGCTATCGCACCATTGCTGTATATTCTGCTGCAGACCATGAATCTCAGCATGTGAAGGACGCTGACGAGAGCTATTCCCTGGGACCAGACCAGTTGGCAGACTCTTATCTTAATCACAACAAAATCATCGAGATTGCAAAACGTGCGCAGGCAGGAGCGATTCATCCTGGTTATGGGTTCCTCTCTGAAAACCATGAATTTATGGCCGCATGTACCGATGCTGGACTTGTTTTCATCGGCCCCAACAAAGAAAATATTGCTCTCATGGGAAATAAAGCGGCAGCCAAACGTCATATGGAAAAAAATGGGGTTCCATGCATTCCAGGCTATCAGGGAGAAGATCAGTCTGATCAAAAACTCACCGCAGAGGCTGATAAAATAGGTTACCCCATATTAATCAAGGCCTCTGCGGGTGGTGGCGGCAAAGGCATGAGAATGGTCACGGATCCAGCGGAGCTAAAACACAGTCTTTCTCTAGCACGATCTGAAGCTCTTTCAGCTTTTGGCATTGATGAACTTATCCTGGAAAAAGTAATCAGCAAGCCTCGTCACGTCGAGATTCAAGTGTTTGCTGATATGCACGGGAATGTCATTCACATGGGAGAAAGAGATTGCTCGATCCAGCGTCGGTTTCAAAAGATTATAGAAGAAGGCCCCTGCCTAAGTGAAGCTCTCAGGGAATCACTAGGCGCCACCGCAGTAAAAGCAGCAAAGAGTATCGGCTACCTTGGTGCTGGTACCGTCGAATTCCTATTAGAAGACAGTAACTTCTATTTCATGGAAATGAATACGAGACTGCAAGTTGAACATGCTGTCACTGAATTAATCACGGGTATTGATCTCGTCGCTTTACAAATTCAGGTGGCCACTGGGACTCCTCTTGGCCTCAGTCAAAAGGACATAAATTTCAACGGACATGCCTTCGAAGCCAGGCTATACGCCGAAGATCCATCCAATCAATTTATGCCAGCTACAGGAAAAATAGAACTATGGTCTCCCACCACATCCACCCGTGTTGACACCGCCATCAACACCGGTGATACCATTACCCCTTTCTATGACCCTATGATTGCCAAGTTTATTGCGTGGGGAGAAAATCGCACCGAAGCTCGCAAACTCTTAATTCATGCTCTTAAAGAAAGCATTTTGTTTGGGGTAAAGACCAACAAATCATTTCTGCTGGCAGCGTTGACTAAAAAAAGCCTTATTGCCGGCCCAGTATCAACTGACTTCGTATCGCAAGAACTTTCTGATCATGAATTAACATCATCATCACTCCACATGATGATTGCCGCTACTTTACAGTACGTCTGTGAAAGAGAAGCCTATTATCAGCAGGCTCTGTTGGTGGCCAATAACCTAAAAAATTGGAGCAGTGGCCCCCAAATAACTAAAAGCTATCATTACACTGAAAAAGTCTTTGTTACAGGTAAAAGCAATGATTATCATGTGCGTATAGCTGAACATGAAAAAAACATAACAATCCTTGAACACACTGATCAAAAAGCAATGCTGGAGATTGATGGGAAAAAATATTTCGCTGTCTACCACTCTAATGACCTCGGTCACTTTTACCTTTCTATAGACGGCAGAGAAGAATACTATAGAAACCAACTTTCGACCAAAAGCAGCCATAATCAGACTGAAGGGAATGGACAGATACTTTCACCCATGCATGGTATCTTGTGTGACATATTGGTAAAGCCAGGGCAAGCAGTTGAAAAAGGAACCTGCCTGGCCATTGTCGAAGCCATGAAGATGCAAAATGAAGTAAGATCAGGGGTAACTGGTACCGTCGATCAAATCCATTGTGAAAAAGGTCTTCAGATCAAAACCGACCAACTCATTATGGATATCAAAGTAAAGGAGAACTAAATGCAGTTTACCCCCGAACATCTTGAACTAGCAGAGACAGTTAAAAAGTTTTCAGAAACCGAGATTTTGCCATTTATTGATGAATGGGAAAAAGCCGGCTGTTTTCCTGCCCACGAAGTTTTTAAAAAAATGGGCGCACTTGGCTTACTTGGGATTACCAAAGAGACCAAATACGGAGGGCTAGGACTCGATTATAGTTATGGAATGATTCTAGGAGAACACATCGGTTATTGTGAAAATATGGGAGTGGTGACTGCTATCGGGGTCCAAACTGATATGGCTACCCCAGCTCTAAACAGATTTGGGGACGATCAACTAAAACAAGAATTTCTGGCTCCATCAATCACGGGAGAATATGTGTCCTCGATAGCAGTAAGCGAACCTGGCGCCGGCTCAGACGTTGCAAGCATTAAAACCCAAGCCCGTAAAGACGGAGATGACTATATTATTAATGGTCAGAAGATGTGGATCACCAATGCAACCCAGGCTGACTATTTTTGCACCTTAGTCAATACTAGCAATGACTCGATTCATAAAAACAAATCCTTGATTATTATTCCGGCAAAGCTTCCGGGGATAACGGTAGGAGGTAAAATAGATAAAATAGGTCTTCGCTGTTCGGATACGGCCCCAATCTTCTTCGACAATGTTAGAGTGCCGCAAAGGTATCGGATCGGTAAGGAAGGACAAGGTTTTATACTACAGATGCAACAATTCCAGGAAGAAAGACTATTTGCAGCAGCAAGTCTGCTCATCTTCATGGATAAATGCTTAGAAAAGACTATAGATTACTGTCGAGAAAGAATCATTTTTGAAAAATCTCTTCTAGATAATCAAGTTATTCACTTTAGATTAGCGGAACTCAAAACAGAAATTGAATCTCTGCGATCGCTGACCTATCGAGCCTGTGATCAATACATTGACGGCCAGGATGTAACTCAGATGGCGTCAATGGCTAAACTCAAAGGAGGCCGGCTAGTCAGAGAAGTCTCTGATACCTGCTTGCAATTCTGGGGAGGCATGGGATTTACGTGGAATAATTTCGTATCAAAAATTTACCGCGATTGTCGACTTGCTTCTATTGGAGGTGGTGCTGATGAAGTCATGCTAGGCATTATAGCCAAAGGTATGGGGACCTTTCCAAAACCCTAAAAATAGGGCAGGCCCTATTTACCCGCATGTAGAAGCTAAACACCATTTATAATGGACTGTATCACTCGATCAATTTACCCGAATAGTTTTTGATTTCTTTTGTCTGCTTTATGACATTTTCTAACTCACCGTTTAACTGTTCAATGGACTCACTAGTAACGGTTAAATTCTCACCCTCCAATTTAGTTAAATAATTGAGTTCCTGATTCTGTTCAATATTAGTGAAGTCGCTCCTTTGGTGTGCGCCTCTGCTTTCTTTCCGCTCCATCGCTGACAAAATAGTTGCCTCACCTGATAAAATTGAAGCTTCCAGATCAAAGGCTATTGTCAAATCTTCAAAACCCTCGGAGTCTGGCCTTACATCGATCGACGGTAACAATCCTTTTAACTGATTTATCTTCTCAACACCGTTTTGAAGGCGTTTTTCCGACCTAACGACACCACAACTTTCCCACATAATATTTCTTAATTCTCGCTGCAACGGCCTAACGACGTTTTCGCCATTCTTAATCAAAGAATCAATTTTATCATGGGCCTGGTCAATGATCTTTTTAGAACGATATTGAATATCTAAATTAATCGATCTTTTGGCAGCATGATATCCAGCCCTTTTACCAAAAACCAGAATTTCTGCGAGAGAATTGCCTCCCAATCGATTTGCTCCGTGCAAACCACCTGTGACTTCACCGGCTGCATAAAGCCCCTCGACTCCGGTGGCATGTTCCTCAGGCGCAACCTTTATCCCCCCCATCGAATAATGAGCTGTGGGAGCCACCTCCATGGGTGATTTTGAAATATCTATCATCAAAGTATCCAAAAATTGACGATACATCCGTGGTAATTTTTCTATAATAAAATCTTTCGATCTGTGACTGATATCAAGAAAAACACCTCCATTTTCGGAGGCCCGACCCTCAATAATCTCAGTGTAATTAGCCATAGCTACACGATCCCGAGTAGAAAGCTCCATCCTTTCACTGTCATATTTGAACATGAAGCGTTCACCATTAGCATTGATTAAATGCCCGCCTTCACCGCGAACAGCTTCCGTAACTAAGGTACCTGCGATATTTTCCGGAATAACCATGCCGGTCGGATGAAACTGGACTAACTCCATATCCTGAAGCGTACAACCAGCTTTGAGAGCCAGATAAAAACCATCGCCAGTATTTTCATCTCTTCTAGAAGAGCTCTTTCTCCATATTCTAGTATGCCCTCCCGCAGCAAGAACCACTGAATCGGCTAAAAAAACAGTTCTCTCACCATTTTTTACATTAAAGGTCATCGCCCCAAAACAGGTCTGATCATTCACTAACAATTCTGTTACATACTGGGCATCATAAACTGGGATTTTTAGTGCTTCTGCTTTTCTAATAAGGGCAGTCAAAATCGATCTTCCAGTATAATCACCGGAATAACAGGTCCTACGATAGGTATGAGCTCCAAAGAAACGCTGGTCAATTTTGCCGTTATCTAATTTGAAGAAGTTCCCACCCCACCGATCTACTTCTTCAACCATAGTAGGTGCTTCTCTGGCCATTAATTCAACCGTCCGAGCATCTGAAAGGTTGTAGCCTTCAATCATAGTATCAGCAAAATGCTGCTGCCAACTATCATCTTGGTCAACATTACCAAACGCTGCATTAATACCCCCCGCAGCGAGCACAGTGTGACTGTCTTCTTTAGCCCGCTTCCCTATAACAACAACGTCTACACCGAGCTGTTTAGCTTCTATCGCTGCCCGCAGACCAGCGCCACCACTACCGATGACTAAAACATTTGATATATGTGTGTTATGTTTATTTGACATCAGTCCTCCGAAAAAGGTTTTAACAAGTTTTTATACTAAAAGAAAATTGCGCACAAAATATTTTCGCATCTTTAGTATTTATTTATTTTTGATTACATTTTCAGTTAATGAGCGACGATATGCACCAAAATTTCTTTACTATCTTACCAGCCGTAAAATTAGTTCACCGGGAAAGATTGCACCAGATAATACCATAATCTTTAATTTCAGAAATACCACTCCCAACAAGAGCCAAATGTTCATGATTTAAAGCTTGGTAAAAATGATCAGAAAAAAGTAAACGTTTGCAGCCTAACTAATATGCGGGGGTTAGCAATTGATGATATTCCTTATTTTTTCACCACAACCTTCATATATTTATTAACAATTGCATCAGCAACTTCCCGCCCTCTTTTAGAGGATCTTGTTCATTAAAGGCCACAAAAACAGCTCATACCGGTAAAAATAGTAAATCTGCATCAAACGACAAAGGAAGGGAAATAAAGTGAGAATTTTTTTAGTAAGCTGGAATATAGTCTATCATTTTTAGGAGCAATGTAATTCGGATTTCTTTAGAAAACCATGACATGATCAGCTTTCTTAGCCAGCTCAGGAACAATCTGAACAGCACTGGCAGTACTACCAATCACTGCCACTCTTTTAACTTCATAAGAGACTTCATGATTCCAACGGGATGAATGAGAAGCATCTACTTAAAAAGGATCCTCACCTCTTATTTTTGGTTTGTGCAGGAACAGAGCCTTCTTCCAGAATGACAAAGTTCTTAATCACAGCTTATCGTAATTTGATACCTGCACATACGCCGGAGAACCCCGCACCGATAACGATGACATCATAGACATTTCTATTTTCGAAACCCAGGGCATAGTCTTTCTCTAGCTAAGCTGAAGTGACTATAACATTATACACTAGGTTCCTTCTGATAGATTTGATCCCTTAAGAAAACGTATCACTTGGTCTTTGATCATATCCGGCTGTTCGGGCAATAGAGCATGGCCTGCCCCGTCGATCATAGTGATAGTGACCTGACCCTGAAGTCTCTTTTTTATCGCTTCGGAAGATACTTCAGGCGGAGTTAAAGCATCATCAGCCCCCTGTATCACTAACATAGGACCACCGCCTCCCCTTTCCCAATCGCCAAGTTCGGTATTATTGAGAGCCTTCACTTGGGATTTGGAAATTTGGTCACTCCAACCTGCAACCCAATAATCTGGAACTTTTTTCGGATCACTGAAAAACACTTTACCCACTCTTTTTTCGCGCCAAGCATCACTCAAAAAGAAATAGAATATTTCCCGAAAAGCTTGATTCATCTCATGTTTAGCATCTTTCGATTTCTGAGTACCGGCAGCTAATAGAACCATGCTGCGCACCTGCTTCGGATATTTACTACCAAAAGCCCTCACAACCCTATTGCCAAACGCATGACCAATCAGAAAAACTCCCTGATCCTCAGCAAGGTTTTCATGATCCAGCACTGCCTTGATGTCTGCACTGTAGTCAAATAGGGTAATATCATCTTTTTTGGTTCCCGCCTCATTCTTAAACCCTCGGGGTTCAATCACTAAAGTTCGAAAACTAGATCCATTCAGACTCGCCACTAACTCATTAAAGTCGCTACCAGTTCTACCAAGACTTGGATAAAGCACAACAACAGGACCTTCACCAGAAACCGCATAGTGGTAAGACATTTCATCGATGTCAAAAGATCTCATAGTGCCTATTATGGGCCTAGGCACCGGAGGGTTGCTTTGTTGGCGGATAATATAAAAAACCCCTAGGGTGATAAGTATAATAAAACCAGCCAAGCATCTCGCATAAAACCGGCTCAACTCTTCCGAATGCTTCATACCACTCCATTTCTATTCTGGGCGCTAATAACTTTAAATTATTGAAAAAAAATTACAAGGTGCGATGATTTTTGTACATAAAATATAGAATACTGTGAAGCAAAAAAGAAGGAGGTAAACCGAAATAAAGTATATTTTACCAAACCACATCTTTATGAATTGCTTTATTAAGAAAGCTACGAAAAGAAGGCGGGGCCATGATGCGTGATACAGATATATTGGCTGCCCTGCTCGAGCTACCCAGCAGGCTTCTGCAAACAAGCGATGACATAACCATCAAGTACAGTTTAACCTACAAGATCCAGGGGAAAAATCTTACGGCCCCATTACCAGCGTTAATGAGCACAATGGTTACCTGTATCTAGGAAGTATAAAAAGCAGAGGTTTTGGACGTATCAAACGACCACTACAACCAAATGCATCCATAAGAGATTCCGACTCATTGTAAAAAAGCTTGAATCCTATTCGATATCGCAGCAAACCTTTCATTCCAAGATTTGTGTTCAATTACCTCGTATTTACATTCGAAAAAATTGAGATTAGCCAGAAAATAGTCAAAGATATGACTGCGATTTATTGCCTGCCTTCGCTCTGGCGCTGACCTAAAAGGCACATGTTTTGGTGATAAGAGAAAATAGGCATCGGCTCTGGTCGCTTTTATGGTTGCTTCAAGCTGCTCGGGGACACGATGGTATAAAACCTTGGAATAGGTATATGATGAAATAAGATCAGTATCTCCCAAGACAAAGGCATCTCCCTTTAGCTGTGCTGCTGAGATTTTTCGTTCCTGCCCATCTAACTGACCTGCAACTATAGTTGCGACATCACTGTACCGAATCTCTTTATCGTTAATATCTTTTGCATATTGGGTAGCAAATTCATCCCAGACCTCAATTTTATATGACTTGCCTATAGCTGCCGCCAACGTTGATTTTCCGGTACACTCACCACCAATAAGTACAAACTTTTTCATATCAAATCGCCTATCATTACCCACTGTATCACCAAAGAATGAGCGTGAAGGTTGCGGGATGAAGGAACAAAGCCGAGCTATCACCAATGAAGTTTGAAAAATCTTCCGAGGTCAAAAAACAGCTATCTCACTTCATTCCCCAAAGTATGATCACAATAAATCTTAATAAAATAATGGTAAATCTGAAACGATCTTTATCAATCGCATCAAGTTAGAATCCCACGCATACCATTGACATTAGCAAGGTCAGAAAGGGTTTGATGCGCCACTCCAGTTAACATTGTAAAAAATAGTATCAATTTTAGTTCATTATGGTTTATAACAGAAATAAGCATCATGAATGCCTTTTTACCCAGACTACTTGAAAAATAGGTCATAACCTATCATCCAAAAAGGCGGTCGTAATGACTTACTCTAGAGTGTATTTAATTAGAGTGTATTTAATTAGAGTCTGTTTAATTACAGTCGCTGGTATTTATCAAAGTATTGCCGTTAGTCAGGAAGCTATGTGGGAAAGGATTCCCAACTACGAAAGAACTTTCTTATGCCCCGAAAATGAAGTTTACAGCCCAGCTAACGTTGATCAAGTTCAACAAATTGTCCGGAATGCTATCCAACATCAAAAAAAAATTATGACTGGAACCAGAAAGTTTAACAGTCAAATCGATGCCGCCTGTGCTGGCAGTGGCCAGGTACAAATCATCACTGAACATCTGAATAAAGTTCTTGAAATCAATCACAGCGACCTTACCGTTAAAGCCGAAGCGGGACTGCGCCTTTATGAGTTAAATGAGATCTTGAGAAGAGAAGGTTTGAGCATCAACATGATTTCAGAAGGGGGCTTTTTCTCTATCGGAGGCATGCTCGGTAGCGATACGCACGGGTCGACCATGACCCAACCAGCTAGCCTTTCTGATTATGTCATTGCTATGACTATAGTGGATGGTTTCGGCAATATTCGTAAAATCACAGGTGAAGCTTTAAAAGCGACCCGCGTTAATCTGGGAGTTCTTGGAGTAGTGGTCGATGCTACCTTCAAAGTCGAACCACTCAAAAAAGTCTCCGCTACAATTCATAATGGCACCAACGATGATATCATCGAAGCGATAACAAACCTACCTTTCAACAATTACTCGGTAAGCCTAGCTTGGTTTCCTGGGATAAAAAAGTGGACCGCTACGGTCTATAATTTTGTTCCAATAGATACACCAGGCGATGCCGTCAATAGTCAAGCACATCTTCCTAACTGGATGTTCAAAGCTTTCCGCGAATTGATCAGTGTAGCTCAGGCCCCAGCCATCCCTTTTGCGACTTGCTCCTTTGCTAAAATCAGACATAGCTTACGGGCTAAATCATATTTTTCTGAAAACGGCAACATAGTTGAAAACCCCGTCGGTTACTCCGACCAAATGCAGTATTTCACCTGCAATGATTCCAAAACCTGCCCTTGGGAAATCCTTCCCATAGTAGTTGGCGGATTCAGTATACCCATCAAACAATTACCGCAATGGATCAAGGACGTCGAGAGCATCATTGACGAGAACAGTAGGCCTATGAGACGGGTATGCCTACCCCTCAATGGAATCTACTTTCGCTTTAGCAAATCAAGTGAAAATTTTATTGCTCTCAATCAGGGGCATAACTCGGTCTTTATCGATCTAGAATATGTAGTCAACACCAACGGTGCTGACGATAATGGCAAAAAAATTACAGCTACCAAAAGCCCTAAGTTTTATGCTGTTTATCAGGAGATTGAACAACTTTCTCTGCAAAAGTATAACGCTCGTCCCCACTGGGGTAAAAACTTTGCTAATGCATTTTATAACCTAGGAAAGCGACAATATCCGCACTGGGATCAATTCATAAACTATAAAAATAAAGTAGACCCTCATAATGTTTTTACCAATCCGTGGTGGGATAGGATTAAAACTAAAGGAGCCAATGTAAGAGCATTTACTGAATGTGCCTTGGACGGCAGCTGCATCTGTCAGAAAGATCATCACTGTCCTGACAACCTCAGCTGTTTGCCTGGAAAATGGTATCAAAAATCTAGAGTTTGTCGCTCTGCAAAAACCGAGGCATCGGAACCAATAACAATAACTGATAGTCAGATTCCTTACTATACAAAAGTAATCAAAAATATCATAGGATCAGAGCAGCCATGAATCGATTCGATACCAGGTGATATAAGGACATTAGCGAAGCTAAATAACTGTTAATTAGGCTGTGTGGGCCACTGCATTTAATAAGCCAGTTACTGTTTATAGCGAATCACTAGCCGATCACCAATTTTAGCTATGGAAGCTTTTAACTCTAAACGATTTTCCGTCAAGCTATAATCCTCCGAAGCTAAAACATTGCCATTAACGGTAATCTCGATAATGGCAACCGACTTGTCTACTGGGGTACCCCGTAAATCAATAATTGCCTCTGAAATACGTTTAATAATCTGGTCGAAAGCAGGTTTCCAGTCAGGAGTACAAAGATCAAATGCCTGCCCACCTGAATCTGTAGCAAGCTTAATATATTCCGCAGCTTCGATAGATGATACATCGCAATCATCGTTACCAGTTCCTACAAAAGTAAAGAAAATAACGTCATCATCTCCCGAATCCTTGAGGTATTGCTGGACTCGTTGTGCAGGTAGATCATCTGGCATCGGTTCATCACTAATAACTGCGATCACATGCTTGGCGGAAGGACGGAAAAAATCACGAATCAGATTCAAGCCAGCCCGGTAGCCATCTCTTGAACACCTATATTCTGGAACCTCCGTAACACCTAACCCGCTCAAAAACCAACAAGGAGGATCGCTAAAACCGATATCCCAACCATAATCGACCGACTTGAAGTTTTTGACTCCCCCTCCGTTGGCAGCTATTTCATTTTCAAAATCGGTTAGATGGTTAATCACTGCTTCAGAGATATCAGACATTGAGTTAGAGTTGTCAATGACCCAAGCCACATCAACATCCGCCGCATAATTAGCATCATTTAGCATGATCGTTACGGTCCCGATACCGTCTTTGTCAGGAGAGGCAACCTCAGGTTTAGGTGGTTCAACCCTACTCTTACCCATAAAGGAGCGCTGACCTGAATTGTCATTAGAATTAGTAAAGAACTTTTTGGAACATCCAAACAATAAAGGTATCATGCATATAGTTAAAACTCTTCTCATGTTAATAAATTAGCCTCCTTCCCTATTTGGTCGGCGTTCACTCAGCTTAATCATCGGACAAAAAAGGTCAGATTATTAATCGTTAAGAGTATTTTAACCTGCACTTTAGTGCTTATGACATAATCATTCAGCGCCATTATTAGAGATTACAGCCTCGATAACAAAATCTTGTCATCGACCCGTCAATCGACCATCCGACTTATGCGGTTCCTAAGAGCTAAAATCATAAGGATCAATCAAAACAAGAGCTGCTAGGCAACGATTCTATCTTCATTCAGCTCAAGTTGGAGAAAAAATCTCAATTTTAATCACAGTTTTTTTCAACATATTGTAATTATTGTTTATTTTTATAAACAGGAGGCAAAACGCCAGACCACCACCACCAAAAACAACATAAAGATATGTTTTGATTGGGTTTTAAGATCCATTTTTATAAAATACTAACTTCACCGTCTGGACCAAGTTATAACCCGCCTTTCAAATCTATGAGGAATAGCTCGCAGTCATTACCATCAAAAATGGAGAAGCAATGGGATCACAAATAATTAAAACTCTGACCATAATCTGGATCCTCAGCCTTTCAGGCATAGCATCAGCTCATTTCATGCCTGAGAACAACCTGCACCTAGAAGATGAAGCTCCAAATGACATGACAGAAAAGCAATTTAATGGAGTGATCACCAAAGCAGAAAACTATTATAAACCCATCGTGAAAGAGATGGGCAAAGTTCTCGAAATCAAAGGCTACTGGAGCAATGCTGCTGTCAATGCCAATGCCACCCGCTATTCAGACAAAAATAACCAGTACTGGATCGTTAATATGTACGGTGGCCTGGCCCGGCGCCCGGAGATCAACCTGGACAGCTTTACCATGGTTGTCTGTCATGAGATTGGCCACCATTTATCTGGATTTCCTTTGGGCTTCAGTTGGGCGGCAAACGAAGGTCAATCCGATTATTTTGTGGGTTTAACCTGTGCCCGTAGACTATGGGAAAATGAAACCGAGGAAAATGCAGCAGCCGCCAAAACAGTTTCCTCAACGGCCAAGAAAATGTGTGACGAACAATGGTCTTCTTCTAATGAACGCCACCTCTGTTACCGGATCATCAACGGAGCCGCTTCCCTAGGAGCCCTCATCGGCAAAAGTTCCTCAGTGTCTATTGAAACCCCCGATGCCGGAGTGGTGGATGAGACCCAAAATTTTCACCCTAAGGCACAATGCCGCTTTGATACCTATGTTCAGGCAGCATTGTGTAATGCCGAATGGGATGAAACATTGATCCCCGAAACCGCAGCAGATAGCGCTAGAGTTACCTGCACCCGAGCAGATGGCTATGAAGTCGGTGTCCGTCCCTTGTGCTGGTTCAAACCAAAGGATTAAGCTCGCTGGTAAAATGATAAATATAAGCCGTGATGATAAATGTCGTCACGGCCTTTGTTATTTATTGGGTGCACACTAGCAAACTCTTACCGCTTGCAACACATAACATCTGCTCTATGTGGGGTATGACTGTGGTTATTATCATACATCCAACAACCATCAATCAACCGACCAGATTCACGTTTTTGAACCCGTTCGTAATATTGCCCATTCGCTCCCAAACCTGAGCGGTCATACTGAATTCCATTTTGGCCAGATTTTGCTTGGCAAGTACCATCGCTGGTACATCTGGTAAACAGCATCGGGCTATTTCCGCCTGATTCATCAAGTTGACTACACGAATACAAATCCGGAAAATCAGCAGGACACCATGTGACAAAATCATTTCTAAAGGCTCCCGAACGTTTACGAAAACATTGGTTAGCAATGGAGCCTCCTCCAGCCTGATCCGGACAAAGAGTAATACCTTCACCAAAAACCAATGATTTACGACTCGACCAGCTATCTCTTTTGCGGTTGACGGGATTGCGCAGGAAGTCTGCTGCGGCGGTGGAGTTAATCGTTCCAGTTGAGGTTAATCGAGCCGCTCTGATAATCAGGCCGGTATTCTCATCATTACATTCCGCACGATAGTACCAACCCCCTAACTTTTTACCTTTACCGTTACTAGGGATCACTATTTTCTTATCAGCATCATAAAGTGGAACCGGGCCACTTCGAGGACAGGTATTGTCATCAAAACTCTCACCACAAGACACCCTCGATAGAATTGTTCTCTTAGCGGCGATTTTATCGTAATCTAGGCTAACCCCAACTTTTGCCTTCGAGGTGTTGTCGATAATCCTCATCATCGTAGCAGCCACAATACCCGAGATACCAATCCCAATTAGGGCAGCAACCAGACTAAAGCCACTCTCGTTATGCCATTGTGGCCTGATGATAAAATACCGTTTCTTAGGTGATTTATAACGCAAAAAATACTCCACACACTTGTTCCTGATAGTTCTAACGCTATCGGTTGTAGGAGACCTGACTTAAATAGTATTATTTTTTTATTACATAACAGAGATTTACAAAGGTTTACGGAGAGGTATTAATTGAGCCATGGATGGTAAGATTCATGAAACCCTCCTTTAGTAACAAATAATAGCAAAGGAAAGATTCCACGAAAAAATGATCATATAGGGCTCTGTTGCAAATAAATGATGAATCGCAAGAATGGTGCAGTCCATTTCTAAGCTACCAACGAACAGAACGCTTCAAACTGATTTGGTCCCAAGGATCCATCGTATTCGAATTGGTCTTTGCGAATCATTC
>Ga0099800_1061_pt1 | contig 34511 bp, 37 predicted proteins | sample Uncmet6_SortRC_1_FD_89868 | JGI IMG/M metagenome (GOLD analysis project Ga0099800, IMG submission 89868) | Marine eukaryotic communities from CALCOFI LINE 67, Pacific Ocean - CN11_C50_N6_SortRC_1 | ecosystem: Environmental > Aquatic > Marine > Oceanic | place: Pacific Ocean: Monterey Bay... | reverse complement strand
CCGGGGTTGACTGCTGAGTTAGTGTTTGCCTGTTGTAAGAAAGCATAAGTTCCTATGTCTCCTACAGAAGCATTAGCGTTTATCGAAGCATCAAGTGTAATTGATACGTTAGATATTGAACTTATTCTCTGATTGGCATCAACTACTATCTGTGGAACTGCACTCGCTGAACCAAATGTGGTACTTGCGGTTGCACTTGTTGTCTTATTGACGTTTGAACCGTCACCGTATAAAGCCATTGTTGTTTATCTCCTGTTGGTATTTATACTTCCTCTACCATGAAACGGTATTTCTTACCATTTCTTCTGTTGGTTAGGAATAAATGATCTTCTCCCTCTTCTACAAGGTAAGATCCCCAAGTGCCATCGACCGAGTTTCCACCCTTCGCTTGGTTTGATAAGTCTAAGTCAGAACTGTAGACGTTTGCCCATCTTGTACCTGATGCTCCTAAATCACGAGTACCGTTTGCCTCTGGTAATATATTACCAGTAACAGTAATCAACGCTTGGTCAAAAACCGCAACTGTTGAACCATCAGCAGTTACTGTAACTAAACCATTACTTCCTGAATCAGTACATGCGACTGATGTATTGAGTTGCGAAATCGTTGTACTGTCGATTGCAGTTGTTGTTGCACTTGTTACAAGACCTTGAGCATCAACTGTAATTATAGGGATAGCAGAACTGGAACCATAGGCAGCAGCAGTTACACCAGAGTTTTCTAGTTTTGTGCCTTCTATAGAACCTGCTAACTGAGCATTTGTTATAGTACCGGTTAGACTAGAAGTAGGATAACCTGTAGCGTCTTGCAAATCGAATGCTGGAGTTGCATCACTTCCACCCAATGATAGTGATATACCACCATAAGATACTGTGCTGTTTGCTAACTTACCGTTTGCTATAGAACCTGCAAGTTGTGTGTTGGTTATAGTACCACTCAAACTTGAAGTAGGATAGTTTGTAGCATCAGAAAGATCGAACGCTGGAGTAGCATCTGTTCCACCTAATGATAGACTTATACCACCATAAGATACTGAACTGTTTGCTAGGTTAGCATTTGTGATTGCTGTTCCATTCCAAACACCTGTCGCTATAGTACCAACACTTGTTAGTGATGATGCTACAACTGAACTACCAAGAGTAGTTGCATTCAGTATAGAAGCATTGTTGATCTTATATGCCTTGCCACTTGCAAGGTTCAAGTTCTCGGAAGCACCCCAGTTATCGCCTGTTGCTTCAAAGTTGAATGTCTTGTCTCCGTCTCCAGAGTCAACAGTCAATCCAGCACCGTCAGCAGCAGCATCATCTGCAGCACCTGTCGCTACTTGGAAGTTTTTATCATCAATAGCAACTGTGGTAGAGTTAATGGTAGTTGTTGTACCATTGACTGTCAAGTTACCCGAAACTGTCAAGTTATCATCAACTGTGGTTGTACCACCTGCTGAGTCAATAACTAAGTTTCCTGAAGATGTGTCGATCTCGTTATCGTTGGTAACACCAATCTGAACGTTATCAATACTTGCTCCACCGTTAGCATCAAGAGCACCTGTTATAGTAACACCTACATCAAAGGTTGCTGCTTCTGCAACAGTCAATCCATCAAGTGTGGTTGCACCGTCTACATCTAATGTTGATGAGAATGAAGCACCTTCTGCTACTGTCAATCCATCAAGTGTGGTTGCACCGTCTACATCAAATGTTCCTGTGACAGAACCGTTACCACTTACTGTGATATTATCAGCAACTGCTACAGTTCCTCCTGAAGAATCTATAGTAAGATTACCTGATGATGTGGATACTGTGTTACCATTTATAGTAACATTATCCGCAGCAATGTCACCCGTTACAGTCAGAGTTCCAACCACGTTGGTTGCATCTAAATCTGTTGTACCATCAACATCTAAATTTCCGTTAGCATCAATGTTACCTGCTATGACTAAATTAGATGCCATGTCAACAGCACCATCTATGTCAACGACATCTAAGTTTGTTGTACCATCAACGTCTAAATCTCCGTTGAAGTCTCCGTTACCTGTTAGGGTTAAATTACCAATGATCCCTGCATTTTCATCAACATCTAATGTGTCAACATGTGCAGTGCCATCAATATATAAATCTTTCCATTCTTTACTTGAAGAACCCAAGTCGAATGAGTTATCATCATCGGGTATGATATTACTATCTACCTCACCACCAAATACGATATTATCTGTATTAGCATCACCAAGTGTAAGTGTTCCACCATTGAAGGTTGTCGTACCTGTAACTGTAAGGTTACCTCCTACATTAGCATTTCCATCCACAGTGAGATTATTCTCCATGTGAACTGCAGCCAAAAATGTAGACATTCCAACGTGACTACTGAAACCAGCAATACGTTGTTGTACGCCACCCGCCTTCGCAAGTTCTCTTGCTCTAGACATAAGTGTGTTATGTTAGTATACTACACTTATATTTATACTGGAGTTAGTGCTATCTTGTATTTCTTACCAGTCATATTGTTTATCATGAATATGTCATTCTCCCCTTCTTGCAATGTCCAGTCTCCAAATGTACCATCAACACTATTAGGAGTGGAATTTTTGTTACTCAACTGAAGGTCAGCAGAGTAGATATTAGCAAATCTTGTTGAGTCTGAACCTAAGTTATAGTTATTATTTAATTCTGGTGTTATGTTATGACATACAATATCGCCTACGTTGATAGGTCCATTAATAGATAATGCATTGGTGCTTGGGTTATATGTAAGTGCGTTGTCAGTTCTCATAGTCTCTTGACCAGATACTGAGTCAGAGAATACCATGAAGTGAGTGGCGTTTGTTGTGTCAGTTGCTGTAACCAGAACACTACCTGCAGATACGTTTGTTAGATCTACGCCATCACCAACGAATTTAGTTGCAGTTATAATACCACTCGTATGAATATTCTGATCTATTGCCCCTGCAGTATCACCTACAATAAAGTCACCAGATTTTTTAGGTAGAATGCCAGTAATATTACCTGAGTATTCTGAATGAGGAGGAGATTTTACCTGTACATAATGTGAGTTACTTGATTCACAATAATAGTTGATACGACCCGGAGTTCCATCATCACTCTTGATATGCAATTCATTTGTGACAGTTGACAGTCCTGCTAAGAAATCGCCTGTCAAATCTCCAGTTACATTACCAGTTACATTACCAGTAAGAGCACCTGCAAAGTTTGTGCTGCTGAGTGTATGTGTGGCGAAGTTGAACGTGAGTGCTGAGTCAGTAGCAGAAGTGTTCATATTACCACTGGTCAGTGATGTTGTGACCAACCTCTGTGAACCACTTGCCGGTTCACTAAGCGTGGATCCAGTATTGGATAGGTTTGTTCCATCACCAGTAAATGATGTGGCACTTATGATACCACTTGCATTTATATTAGTACTCTGTAGATATACTGTTGTTGAAATACCAGTTGAATTTACGTTACCCATGAAAGAGTGAACGTTTGATACGAATCCAAGTGCAGTTGATAAACCAGTATTGAAAGAAGTAGTACCTCTCAACTGAGTTACAGTACTGATACCAGTTGCATTGATGTTCCCGTTTATACCTCTGGTTGCCGTTACCAGTCCTGCGTACACATCTCCTGTGACATTACCAGTTATATCACCAGTTATATTACCACTAACATTACCAGTTACATTACCTGTGATATTACCTTCTAAGTTACCATCAAATGTTGTAGCAGTGACAATACCTGAAGCGTTGAGATCTTGTGTGCCAACCTGTGTTAGAGTTGCTATACCACTTATGTTTAGTCTAGGAAAATTACCAGTGACATCAAATCTACCTCTATTTGATGAAGGACTGCTCAATGTTAATCCTAAACCTGCCACTATTTGTGCTGCTGCAGGCACTGTGAGATTTGAACTACTATCGTATAAGTCTATGTTAGCATCAGTTATGTTACCAATAGATGCGATTCCAGTAGTACCACTAGGGGCAAATATAGTAAGACCAGCACCTACTCTTATAGTAGAGATACCTGAAACTTCTACAAATCCTGATCCACTTTGTGCATCTAAATTATTTGCCGGTACTGTGAGTGTTGCTAAACCTACCTGAACTCCACCCTGAGTAATATGTGTTTGTATTGCTACTATACCGTCGCCAACTATATCAATTATTGTTATTGACCCTGCCAATCCAACTGGATTTAGACCTTCATCTCTTACTGTTATACCACTAACTGAACCAGAAGGTGCTCCTGATGGTTCTCCCCAACGACGAGTTCCATTTGCATCACCATATAGAACATAAGAGTTCTGTGGTGATAAACCCAAATTAGGTTCTGCTTCTGATAATCCTATAAAGGTAGGATCACCACCAACTATTTGATTTCGGGATGTAGATAGACCGGCATAAGTCTGAACACCGACCTTACCAGATAGTAGTTTTGCCATTACTTAGCGTTCTCTAATATGCTTATGATGATTTTTGAAGTGCCATCTTTGTCTTCACTCTTGACTTTGAGAATATCTCCTGTTTCAAGAACTAATCTACCTTCAATGAAACTCATTGAATCTTGGTTAGGGATTCTACCCTTCTCTATGATTGGTGTATCTACAGAACTTCTGCTATGAAGTGCAGTAAATGATACAACTGATGTACCAGACCCTACGTTTGCAACATTACCAAATACAATCAGTGATGCTACCCCCGGTGGGCATGTGTATATTCCAACGGACGATGTTGTAAGGGTATGTGTAATCGTACGAAATCTATTTAATGGAATCGCTGCCATTTTATGTTGGACCTCCGAGTGCGATGATAAGTGGTGTCATTGTTGCCTGTATACTCTTGTTGAATGCATCACCGGCAATAGTACCAGTCTGCTGATTGATTGCGAAGTCGTCACCTATTAAGAAGTTTCCTCGTTCATCGGTAGATGTATGTACTACCTTACCACCCTCAATTGATATCACTTGGTTCTCAGGAATTGTTACTCCGCCCTGTGACGGTCTTGCCTGTGCAATTGTAACTCCTGTTCCAATATACTCAAATGAGTGTGATGATGCTAGTATAAGTGATTGTCTAGCAATTGGAACTGTAGAACCAATACCGATTGCTGCTGGAATGTTTTGATCAACTGTTACGGTTGATATACCTGCAGAAGGTGGTGTAGCACTATTTATAGTGAAATAAGTGGGTGCTAATGCAGCACTTGCTAGTGCTGTAATACCTGAAGTTGGAGGTGCTATCGTGACAGTTACAGTATCACTTGCTCTATACTGTCTTCCGTTAGCAAATAGGTTTACTGCTGTTATAGATCCAAATCCTGAAACCACCGCAACGCCATCGGCAGCAATTCCTCCGGGTCCTGAAGGATTGGATATTGATACAGTAGGAGGATTGGCACTTGTATAACCAGATCCGGGGTTGGATACTGTAATAGTGCTTATATCTTGGAATAACTCTCCAACATACAATGACTGTCCTGAATATGGTCGGAATGTTCCTAGACCAGATATCACAAATGTATTTCCTTCTTCAACTGCTGCTGCAGCAAGTGTTCCAGTTGCTCTTACAGTTCCAATACCCTGTGCTACTAAACCTCTATTACCAAAAGAACTGTTGGAGTTAGTAATATCACACTGCCCACCTGAACCTGCATAGATTCCTACATCAGGGCATATTGTGAAAATAGAAACTAACTGAGCATAACCATTGTTTGTTATACTAACACCTATACCGTTCTCATTATACTGAGTGTATGAGTCAACGACCATTGACTTGAGACCTCTAGCACGGTCTCCATCCACTTTCATACCCAATGAATTAGGTACAAAGTTAGTACAGTTTCTAATATATGGAGACTGAGTAATAAATCCAACATACTCGGATCCTATTCCTGCTACTCCAATATTTGATGTGAAGGTAGTATCAGTTGTTGATGCTATACTAATAAGAGTTCCAATATAAGGATCTTTACCAACACGAGGGTAACTCTTTGCTCTATTGAAGTTATCAGTAGAACATTTTAGTGCAATAGATTCAGTCTTGAATCCTACCTGTGTTGCACCAGCAGTCAATCCATGATTCGCTCCCACTGTGACAGTAGCAACACCACTCTTACTACTATAATCAAATCCAGTTACATTAAGAGTTGCACCATTCCAATTTGAAACGTGCACTGCTCCTGCAGTCGCTGAGCTGAACTGATTGAGAACTTCTCTAGGTGGATGGAAACATACCATAGCACCTGTGTTTGCTGCTCCAACGAATGAACAGTTCTGAATCAAACATCCATTATCAATTAAGAATAGATCTTCACCTGTATTTACAGGGATAATCTTTGTATTTCTAAGATCATCACCATCAATGGTTACGTTCTGTGGTAATGAAATTGGGTTTTGCTCTGGATATATACCACCTGATACTCTTATAACGTCTCCATTTACTGCTAACGCTGCTGCTGCCTTGACTGTTCTTAGTGCTGTGCTTGGTCTTCTTCCATCATTTATTGAATCGTCCCCATCTTCTGCAACATATATTACGTTGAGTGTACTAGCACCGGCACCAACCCATGCTAAATCTCCTCCAGATGCACCAAGAACTGATCCGATTCCTGCGGTTTGTCCGTTAGAATCTAAGAATGTTCCACCTATCTGAACATAACCATTCTGTCCTTGTCTTTGAACTTGAAGTAAGTATTCAGGTTGGGTAGTTCCGATACCTACGCGAGAGTTTGTTGGGTCAAATACGAAATTATCTGCACCACCAAATTTGAGATTTGATTTCTTGAACTGTACCGAGTTTACATCATCAGAAGCATTTGTTTGGATCTCTGAAAGATCAGACCACGATATACCTGAACCTACTGAAATTAGACCTTGACCGTTATTACCACCACCTGAATTACCATCAAGCAACCTACCAGTCAGACGCATGTCTGTTCTGACATCTACGTCATATGCCGGTTGTGTACTACCTACACCGACCTGACCGGCAGCAACTATACCATCAAAGTTGGCGGTTGTTGCTACATCAAGACCATATTGAGCATTAGTTTTACCAACACCCGTTCGATTATTATCGGCATCAACAACTAAAGCGTCTGTTCCTACCTCCAGACCCTTCTCGATACCAAATTTTTTATTTACTGATGCCATTTACTACTGTGCTCTCCGTATGTTTATTTATCAACTAATTCTCATGATGTAAGCGATTGCATAATATGGAGGTAAGTTAGCGTTAGTCGCTGAAGAACCTTGTGTATCAGTACCATGTGTGTGAGTTGCATCCATAGTAACACCAGATACAGGACTGTTTGAGGAACTACCTGTTACTGAGTTGTTTCCATCATTTGTTTTTGTGAATACACCAGTTGCACTTCCTTGAACATTAAAACCTTCCGATATCTTCACAATAGCACCCGTTAGGGTTTTAGATGTGGAGTTTGTTGTGTGACTGTGAGAAACCAATGTAGCATTTGCACTACCACCTATAGCATCTGCTGCATATGCAGAACCACGACCAACAATAAATCTATCAATCAAGTTCGGTGTACCACTTGAACCATCACAGAGAGCCCAGTTTGACGGAACTCCAGCATCAGTTCCAGACCACATTATAATACCACCTATAGGTATAGTACCATTTCCAACAAAGTCAGTAGCAGTAACTGTTCCACCTGCTGTGATGTCGTCAGCAGCGTTGATGTCATCTGTAGATGTGATCTGTTCTGCTGTGACTGTTGCACTTGCAGTTAGATCTCCTGTAATTGTGGTTGTTCCAGTTACATTGATAGCACTTGAGAATGTAGAAACACCGGCAACTTCAAGAGTATCAAAGGCATAAGACTGAGTTTCTCCTGATTTTGAAATAGGTCCAAATCGTTTCCAGTTAGTGCCTGTCTTGATCCAACCAACATATCCACCAGCATCAGTGCTAGTTCTGAACAGTATGTTATCAACATTACCTGTAGGTGTTATATTACCTGCATGTATACCAACATAAACACTCTGTCCAATATCTCCGGAGCGATTACCTTTTAGAAGTAAATCAATAACTTCTGTATCTCCGTTAGACTGGAATGAAGAATCTACAATTAGTGAATCGAATGTAGCATCAGCAGGTAAAACAGTTTCTCCCACTGCAGAACCTACTCTTCCACCATTGAGGAACTTGAGTGAATTCGATCCTGCTTCAATCTTGATATTACCAATATAGAAGTCACCGGCATCATTCATACCAGTATAAACTACGAATCCACCTCTGGTTTGTAATGACTGAGCAATAAGTTCTTCTTCTTCGGATCTTACTCTATCCTGTACCTGTGGCATTGAAGTAGAGTAGTTTCCGGGTCCAAATCCAACATATTCAAATGTATGTCCTGATGCTCTCAATACAGAATATCTTCTGTTCTCTGTAGGAATTGGTTTGATCTTTCTAACGGATACTTCCTTAGTGTGTGCTACTGCATTCGTACCAAGCACACCCCTGATTACAGTTGTAACTGCAGAGTTTGAAACCATAACGATTTCATCCTCTATAATCAAGAAGTCTCCTCTTCTTAGCGAACCCTTCTTAGCAAGAGTTACACCGGTGGATGTGGAAGTGATATCATTATTCAGTTTAGTAGTATGACCACCGTATAATGGTATACCTCTACCATGTCCTCTTACTGAAATACCTGTCCCGTGGGCTGTCGCTACGCCAGTGAAAGCAGGAGCATTTGATGTTATACCAATATTGACTGATAAAGAAGTACCATAACCTACTCTATCTGTAATAAAGTGAGTTCCATTATAGACTGTAGCAAAGTCAACGGCACCAGCAATTACAATCTGATCGCCTCTTCTTAGACCAACATCGCCACTTAGTTGTACTGTAGCAATACCACTTATAGCATCATGAGTAATATCAACAATACCAGTGGAGATACCAACGTGGTAAACATGTCCTCCTGTTCCTGCACCATCAGCACTACCATTTACTGTGAATGTGTTTTTATCTGTGACTTCCTTGATTCTGTATAATCCATCATAACTCTCACTTGAAACACCAACTATTTCAACTGCATCACCGACATTGTTACTAATCTCTGAAATACCAACTGTAGAATCTGTTCCGGGTGTGTGGAATGGAACTCCTCTGACTGTAAGAATATCATTTACATTATAACCAGATCCGGGGTTGGATAATGTTATACCACTAATTGTGCTTGCAGCAGATACAGTTACGTCAGCAGTTGCTCCTTCACCTGCTCCACCCTCAAGTCTTACATTGTAGTAGAACTCAGCATTACCACTGTTAGTACCATATTGAGCACCACCTGTGATACTTTGTATTCCCACAATACCATTGAATCCATGATCCACTACGGTGTTTATAGTCAGTGTTCCTGAACCAGTTGCTGTAGTATCAATAGTCTTTACAATACCCACTTCCCTAAGAAGTGAATTAATACCTTCTTTAGTAATACTTCTTTCAGGATCGTTAGTCTCTACCTTACCAATCTCATCTCTCACAGCATAACTAACTGCTGCTTTTGGATCATAGTTTCTATTATCTACATCTTCAGATGGTATGATATCACTGATATCTTGTCCAAAGTAGTTTGTGGTTGTAGAGAATGGAGAAACCTCTGGTTGTGAGATATAACCACGTAAAGTTATATCGTACTCACCATCCTGTACTCCTTGCTTATATTCCTGTACCTCTTCTGTACCTTGTATCTGATAACTTGTATTGAAATCACGTTTTACAAAGTAAGGACTAAATGTTCTACCTGAACCAACTATACTTCTATCATGGAATGTGTAAGGAGTTCCAGCACTGATAGTTGTAATTCCACCGGGATCCGTGTTCAATCCAACTCTGAATGAAGTATCACTAGGAACTGCAGATACAACAAATATACCATTGAAACCACTATTGTCTGTTCCAGATGTGTTACTTGAACTTCTAACTCTATAAACCTGTACAGTATGACCTACTTTCAGTCCATGAGGTTGTTCTGCAGTAATAATACCAACATTACCTCCCCATGCAGCATTGATAATAATATTTTTAGTTCTTAGATTACCTGAAGATGTTAATACATTATTATCATTCTGATAGTTTGTGTCATCAGGAACACTAGATGTTTCTGCAATACTGAACCCTGCTATCGGTGCTGTTGCAAGATTAGAATCTTGAGGTATGACATACTTCACACCATAGTTTTTCTCTGATCCCTCTCTTCTGTCTAGCGTTCTCTTGACGAATGAAGATCTAGTCTTTGGTGTAATAGCACTCTGGTTTGCTGTAATAGCACTAGATAAAGTATTACCCACACCAACGTTTACATACCAACCTGTAGTATCATATTGCACGGGGTGTCCCACATCTCCTGCTACTTTATCAGATACTTTTGATACTATACGTAAAGAACCACCTGAATTATTGATACCTGATATCTCATTACCAGCAACTGCATTATTCAGTGTTGATGCCAACTGAATCTGATCTGCATTGAGTGATGCTGTTATAGCATGATAAACTCTATTATAATCTAACCCATCAGGTAGTGATCCATTCTCAGAGTAAACTCTGACGGTCTCCCCATTGATAAACTTATGATCAGATTGTAATGTAAATGTATTTCCAGTTATACTATTGATACCTGAAACTCTACCAACAAATATTTCCTTCTCACCTGACACCCTTTCATCTGGGTCAGTTTGAGGAACAGGCATAAGGATGTCTGCTCCAAAAACTGTATTTCCTATACTAACATTGAGTTTATCTCCTACCTTTGCACCTAATGCAAACCCATTCAATATAACGTTTGGTTTATTATCTTGCTGCTTGAAATCATTGATGTAAACTTTACTATCAGTTGATACACCGACTGTTGCCTCTACATCTAATGGTAAAAATCCAACTGAGGTTTCTTTTGCAAAGTTATGCTGTGGAGGATTGATTTCTCTAATAAATCCCTTATCATCTTTCAGGAATGCTTCAAATCTAAACTTATCTGCTTCTAATGACTTGGCACCAAAGTTACTATTAGAGTTGGTGATTGACATATCACCACCAGTAGTTGCATGAAAATGCTGTGCATATCCAATAGCGAATACTGATACTGCCTGTATTATACCGTTATTACTTACTCTTATATGATAGTTTTGGTAAGATGGTTTGTGTTTTGCTAAACTATCTGTGTGTAAACTTACTGCTGATCCTAATGCTGCTTGATCTTGCCAAACACCTGTTGTAGTGTTGTATTTGACATATGCATTGTCATCCTTATTCAGTGCGATACCAGTAAACTGTGCAACAACCATGGATTTGAATCCAGTTGATTTGCTACCATCAGCATTCAGACCACATAAACCAAATACAGATCTAATCGAACAGTTGAAAATGTAAGGTGACGCTGAAGAAACAGTATCACTTTCAATCTTCACTATTGGATTCAATCCAGATAAGTTTGGAGTTGCAGTGCTGCTTGGTGTTGATGGCACAGAATATGTGAAGGAAGTATCACTAAGAACCTGAGATACAATATAACTTCCATCATAATTCACATCTGAAATACCTTGGATCAGAACTGGTGTCCCAACTTCAAAGTTGTGATTAGTTGCTGTTATAACAGTAACAATCGGTGTTGCTACTGCATCTGTAGGATTTGCACCAGAATATATGTCACTAATTGAAATAGATCCAACCTGTGATATAGCACCTACAATACGAGTTTCATCTATTGACTTCTCAAAGTCAGTGTTTGTAGGATATACTGGTATTGCACGACCACTGTTAGTACCATAAGCAAGTGTCAACTTATAATAGTACATGTCAAGATCGGTATTACCCTTTCCTGAAATGACGTTTGTACCATCAGCGTACTCAAAACAAGTTACCTTATGATGAGAATAGTTTGGTGCATATACATTCGATGTGTAGTCTCTAAAGATTCTATCACTTGGATCAGCATCAAAGAAACTGAATCCATAGAAGAAAGTAGCACCCGTTACTCTGAATATTGCTGTACTTGAAATACTATCGTTGTCTGGTTGTGGAACAAACTTAGGTTTTATCTTTGTCTTTCTTAGATCTTGTCCAACTAATGAAGTACCACGAGGAATAATTACACCACCATCGGCACCGTTGAACTTGTATAATACATTATTAGGATCCTGAACATCAAAATTTGAACCAATAGATAATTGATCTATTGTTGCTGCAGTTCCATTGACATCAGTCAATGTTCCTGAAGTGTTGATTTGCAATCCGGGTCTGTTATCGATGTAATGAACACCGGGTGATATTAAGATTGTTGTTTTATCAAACTTATCATTATTCCCCCCTACTTGATATGAAAATCTCGCTGCCTCTATCAATGCACGTTGAATAGTTTTGAAAGGTCTTGCACGACTGCTACCTTTATTACTAATATCATCTGTTGCATCAAGTTCTTCTGGATTGACGTAAATTACGTTTCCAGTGACATTCTTGAGAAAATTTTCGAGTCTGCTTAACGGCATACCTATAAATACTGACACTATCTCCTTCAACCTATTTATACTATGGCATCTGGTCCGGAAACAGAAAAACTAATTGTGACCTTTCAAGAGAAGGCAAAGAAGGCAGCAAAAGATAAAACTGAAGTAGCAAAAACCCAAGAAGGTTTTGAAATAAAAGATTCAGAAGATAATATTCTTGCCAAAATAGAGAACTTAGATGAGGTTATAAACAGATTTGATCCTATCACACAAGGATTAGATGATCGTATATTGACACTCAATACACCAGTGAGTGATGCACAAACAGACTTATTCAACCTCTATACGGGTGCAGAACAAGTAGGATGCTCAACTTATGTTGATGATAATACAGCAGTTGTGGATGTAAGAAGGGATGTAGTTACACTATTTGATTATGATTACACAAGCACCTCTTATTCAGGTGATGATCCATTCAACGAAAGTAATTTTGCTATGACAACATCAAATGTTGGAGTTGCAACTCATACTGCTATAACGACTGTGAGCATAGGAACATTTTTTGCTTTGACAGGTGCAGGAGCAGTATGCACATCCTATGGAAGTAGTATTACTGCAAAGAATGATGAAATAACAGCAGCACAAGCAACACGAGACGCTGTTACCACACCTATAAATGAATTGAAAGCAGCACGATCAGAATATCAGTTACAAAGATATGGATATCATAAGACACAGGTTGAATTAGATGCAGATATTACCAGTGCAAATTTGATAGTGCAGACACTACAAAACCCTGATCTTGCTCAGTTCATAAGAGAATAATTATTTTTTACGTTTCCTCTTCGGGTTCTTTTTCTGATTAAATTTGAATTTTTTATTGCCAGTTATTTCTTGACACCGCCTTATGTGAGAACCAAACTCGATTCTACTCTTACAAATATGTCCACATACAGGGCATCTTATCTCACTCATACATAAATTATTTCAGTCTCGTCTTCTGCTGCCCTAATCACCTCAAGAACAGACATGAATTGTGTTGTGGTCAGATTATCAATAACTTTAGTGGATCCATGACTTCCAAACAAAGAAAAAGACCTCGCAGGAATGTTTACTTCTACGAGATCAACAAGTTCTTCAAATTCCATAATAAAATTTAGATACTCATATATTATACCACAATGACTTATGCAGTCAACTTTGCTTTTGATTTTGTTTTGAGCAGGACTGGTTTCGCTGGTTCTTCAACCTTGATCGGATCTGCAGTTACAGTATAAAATGCATTCAATGCACCACCTCCACCGTTTCTTATTATAACCTTCGTTCCCCACTGAATTTCTTTTACATATAATTCCTGAGCCGTCCCTATTGAGGTCAGTTGCACAGAGATTGTTTCTTTTTTGATTTTACCTTGCCACTCCTCTGGTAATTCTATGATTCCGTCGATGTGGACTGTTCCTGTTGTAGTGTAACAATGCATTGTTCTAGATGTTCAATTCGCTGGTTTTGTTCCTTAATTGCCTCAACTAAGAGACCAACAAGGTTTTCGTACATGATGCCTTTACATTCTGTTTGTTTGCCATCAGTAGTTATAGTGGTATTTATCACGACTTCTGGAACTACTTTTTCAGTGTCTTGGGCAATCAATCCCATATTTGTTCCCGGTCTATTCTTTGCTAACTTAGGGTGATCCCATTCAAATGTCACACCCTGAAGTTGTAGAACTTTAGACAGAGGTGATAGTATAGGTTGTATATTCTTCTTTAGATTTCTATCTGAGTGAGCATGCAGGAGACTTAGTGGTGTGCCATTGAATGTCCAAAAACCCATCAGTTTTCCAGCAACCGAAGTAAGTGTCATTGCCGGTGCTGCACAGAACTTTTTAGGTTCTGCTGATGTTTCTCCACCAACTGCTGTTTGTTTTCCTACTCTATTATGGAACCCAAGCATATTCTTGAGTCCTATTCCATTATGAACACCAATATTATTGGTCACACCAATCATAGAGTTTAGACCAAAGGCATTCAAATACCCCATCAGGTGTGTGCCACCTGTCACTTCGAGTGTCAGACCCGGAACTGCCGATACAAATGGTGGGATTCCCGGACCCATTTGACACATTGCTCTTGCAAAACCTGTTGGTGGAACCGCACCGAAAAATGCAGGACCGACACATGCTAACGTTCCATTGAAAGGAAGTTTAGAATTTAGTGTGAACGCTGATAAATCAAGTTTTACCGGTATAGATGGACCGATATAGAGTTTACCTGTTGATACCTCTGGGGATTCCATTAGTTTTCCTGTAGTTTTTGCACGACTGTTTTTTCCTGCATGGGTGCTATATCATTTAGTCCATTAGCATCGAACCATGGTGCTTCTTCCCAATCAAAACCTTCACCGAAGGTATTGTCAGGTGACATGACATACCAATGACACTTAGCATCAGGTACATCTACTGCACACACTGCCCAATCATCTGCCCACTGTGGCACCTGAACATACATCACAGGTAAATGATTAGCAAATAATGATATAATAAAAGAGAATAGAATCATGATAACATAAAGTTTTCAAGTAGACTGTTGACGATATCTGATGTGCTGGTTGGTATAAGTTTGGATTTCTTCTCGTAAACATATACTGGATTACCCACTATAAGATTCCAACCTGTTGAATGTGTGATCATAGTATCTGATGCTGTGATAACACATTTCGTTCCATATGCTTTGAAGTTATTGTCTGCATCAAGCATTATGTCTCTTTTACAGAATACAGTAAAGTCACCATCATCTGCAGTGGTTTCCATTGTAATGTTTCTTGCAGATACATTGAAATCACCTTTTGCATCTATGTTAACATCACCATCTGAATATATTTGTAACCCACCTTCTCCTCTTGCTATTATATTACAACCCTTTTTATTTGGTTTGCCGGGTCTGTTTACGGATCTTAGTTCCCATCCACCATCGTCAAATATTCTAAGACTTGCTCCACAACCACCTGCCAATTGAACTTGATCAGGACGAGATGTTTTAGCATCAGTATTCAATCCAACTCTAAGAAACCCATCTTCGGGAGTGTTTATGACTAATGGTGGTGTTTTCCTTTCCATTAGTAACTACTCACACAATCAACAACCCTCATGATTCCATCTGCAGGAATCGTTGAATCATAATCTTCTACTTTTCTGTATCTCATAATAGGTCTCACAAGTGCTCCATAACCAGTCTCTGTATTTATTGATAGATCAGGAATGACTTTACAACCTTTATGAGCAGAAATAACTGTAGCACCAATGATTCTTCCTGCGTCGTCTAATCTGACTTTCAGTTGTCCACATTGACTTGTTATGATATCATCCGGTTTATATTCTCTACCTGTTCTTATTATCTCCACGCCCTCTATCTCACCAACTACATCAGTTCCTTCTCCATCGGAAACATTGATAGGAGTTTGATATCCTCCACCACCTCTTCTTATTATAATATTAATAACCTGACCATCCTTGAGAATTGCTTCACCTTCGGCACCATTGCCTCCACAATTGTCAAGAATACTTACATATGGTTTTGAAGTATAACCTACTCCTAGATCAGTCATGTTAACACCCACGATAGAACCAAACTCATTGATAACAGCGTTTGCTGCTGCTCCAATTCCTCCGCCACCAAAAATCTCTATCTTAGGAGCACCACATATCTTCTGATCTATAGGACAGTCTCCAACAATCGCTGCAACTTTTTCTGCATTTGCAAGATCATCTTCATCCAATCCGAAAAATTTATCAATTCTATCATTGACTGATCTTCCAATACCGATAGCATCAAACTTAGATGATATATCGATTGTCTTTTTGAAATTTATTTTATCCTGCTTTGTAGGACCGAAGTTTAGTGCCCAGTCATAAGGTTCTGGAGGACAGTCTGTATCTTCGCATGATAGTAACTTTAGACCTATCTGAGCATAATTCATTGCTTTATCAAGGAAACCCATGAACGATCCAATAGGTCCAAGTATTCCTGAGATAGAACTTAGTGCATCGCCAATTTTGCTTTCGATATCATTGAACAATTTTGTGTTCAACCCTGCTAAAAACTGTTCTGCAGCACATAAAGGTGCTTGTACAAGTTTACCTATCAATCCTGTCAAGAAGTCCTCTAAAACCTTCTGTAGACTCTTTATAATGTTTTCTATGACACAATAGATTTGATCGACTGCTTTCTTGACAGCAATGTCTTTCAATAAACTATCGAGTTGTAAGAAACCCATAAGTTGCTCAACTAACTTATAGATCTTGTCAAACAAATACTTTCTTGCTAATCTTATAACTTGAGAATATGCTCCAGATATGACTTGTGATGTTGTTCTTACAAGATCTTGCACATCCCTAATTTCATCCATTATAGGATCAATATACGTGTCTTCAAGTTTACTCAATCCATTTGTAACTTCAATGAATGATGCTAAAGATCTTGAAACCTCACTTAGAAAACCACCAGTCTTACACTTCTGTGCTTTTTTGAGAATTATCTTTTCTTCGTCAAGGATATTCTGTTTCTTATCAAACTTAGCAATGTTTACACCGTTGTCAGCACCGGGATTTCCACCATTGTCATTCAGTGCAGACCATTCTAATCCCTCTTTAGCAAACAGTTCATAAAACTGAGAACTGTCATTAGACGCTATTAGGTATGGTATTCGATTTTGAATTGAAAATTCAGTTTGAAATGCTCCCAGTATTATAGGAATCTGTGCATCTTCTCCGTCAGCAAAGTATCCATGAACGGTTTCTCCACCCTGTAGGCATAATGAGGTGCCTGCATGTGAATTACCTGCACCAAAAGTGCATGGCACTGAAACATGTGCCCATGGCAATTTCTCATCAGATAGAACGTTTGATGGGGGATGTTTCCCATATATTCTTACCTTGACTCGATAACCATAATCCTTATGATGCTCTCGCCAAGCTGCATCAGTAGTCACCTGACCCACAAAGGTCATAGTGCCATCGTGACCAGCAAAATGTATTTTATTCAGACGAGACTCAAGTGCCATTTAATCGTCGTATACTAAACATTCGGGTTCGTCAGGATGCATATCACAGAATAGTTCTAATGCATTAGGATCATGGTGATCTCCTGCTTCGATCTCTTCTTTGTGATGTCCGACATATTCTTGTAGATCATGCAATTCTTCTTTTGCATGTCTTCTAGCAGCAGGGTTTGCTTGTGGATCATCGATGATCTCCTTATCCTTTTTGATATGGTCTTCGATACTTTTCATGATAGTTTGGAATAAGCGTCTCTTACTAATTTCAGTCCGGTGAAGTCACCTTGAGATCCTAGTTGGTGAGACAGTGATTTGATCATATAGTACCCACTAGCAGAGTTATTACTACCACTGTTGGGTCTATCTATATTTATTCGAGGAAATTTGACCTTTACCACAGAACCTGCGGATAACTGTACATTCATGGGCACTGTAATCATCAATGTTTGTGAGAATAGTGCTGCATAACGTGATTGCCTCTTCGCTTCATATTCTACATGCTCCTGTGGTGTAGTCAAGTCATTTGTATAGGTTCCACGATCAACAAATGAAAATAAGTACCTCGAAGGAAGTTCTTTGCTTCTTCTTGTAAAATTTTTAAAGTTTGGTACAAATGGTTGTTCATTTGATAATGTTGTGGCATTTTCACCACTTTCTTGTTGTGATGTTGGTTTATACTCGTGTATTGCTGATTTATCGTCCTCTCGCTCTGCTACGACATGCTTTCTTGCATTGATATCAAAGAAGGTGTTATATGCAGCATACTGACCTAGTGATAATTTTTCAAGTAAATTATCATTATTAGACCATGATGGTTCATCAACTATATGAAAATCATTTTCTGGATCCAGTGCGTTGAATGATGCTACCTTTTCGTATACTGGTATACTATCTTTATCGTCTATTATCTGTTTGAATATACCATCAGGACTTCTAAAGTTATATCCCTTCAATGTTTCCCAAAAGAAAAATCCAGATCCACCTCTTGTTATATTTTGTTTTGTTCCAATATTAGGTATGGATTTTGTTGCCAAACTAACACAGGTCTGCAATGGTCTCTTATAGTTGCCACAGAATGATATTGAGTTAGATGGTTCCTCGATTTCTAAAATTTTATCGCCTGATATTTCTAAATCTTCCTTTAGGAATTTCTCAACTAATATATTTGCTTTACTATCATATCTCTTATATATTCTAGAGAAATGATTTATGAATGTGCCTTTGGATTCAAGTTGCATTACAAAGAATTCTTTCTTCGCGGTGCTACCAGAAGTCTTGATATTACTGATGAATAGAGGTTCCTTCTCAAAGTCTATGACACCAGAAGGAGTTTCTATACGAAGAAATACTTTAGATCCACTTCTTATTGGTGTAGTGCCTAATTTACCTGCAGTATCAAACACCATAATCTCTACATGAAAAGAAGCATCTATCATGTCTTCATAGAACTGAATCGGTCCTAATTGCTCAGTGAGTACAACTTGTTCAGTGTCATCAGGTGTACTGACGGTGCAGAACTTTATCTTTGCTCCTCTAGAATAACTCATTATACCGTCAACTCACTATACGCCTTGATACTATTTATTGTGCCCAAGTAAGGATCTTCAGAAGCAAACGCTATGGTATTACCACCACCTAGACTACTAAGATCTGGACCTTTATTGGAATTAGTTTTATTTTTCTTGAATAAATTCAATGATTTTTGAAATGTTTTCTTCTTTGGGTTTATAGTTTTATTCATTTTATTATTGAATCTTTCTAATACTTTCAAAGATTTTTTAATTTCATTTATTTTTACACCTGTAATCTTCTTTATATCAAATTTATCACTAAAAGTCACTTTATCCTGACCTTTTAGAACTTTCCTGTTTCTTACTTTATTTCTAGATCTTGTTATCTTGAATTTTGGTTTTGTCATGAGCACCTTATTTACCTTTCTTCCCCTACCAAATAACGCTCCAAGATCAGTTTTAGGGAACTTCATACCTTTTCCAATACCCATGAGTCCCATGGATCTAGACCCCCTAGTAACTTGAGACAGTTTCTTAACTACAAAAGCGAGACTTTTCTTTTTGAGTAGAATTGCACCACCCTTTACTGCTGCTGCAACTAATAAAACTCCCCCAACTGTTCTATACACACCAGTGGCAATACCTCTTCTATATGCCTTATCTACATCACTTTGACTAGCACCACCACCGCCAAATGGAGAAAATATAGTAGGTTTTATCGCCTGATTATCTCTATCTCTGCCTGTAGCACGTAATATAAAAGTTTTTTGATCTTCATCGTATTTTCTAAATTTATCAAGTGCCCTATCAAAACTATCTAAACCTGCAGTAAACTCAGTTCTTTGAGTAGTTGTTATTTCTTGTCTTTCTAATTCTTTCCTTCTGAATTCTGATCCTGTAACACCAGTCGCTCTATCTGCAGCACCACTTGCAAGTGATGATCCGGCAAATCCACCAATAGCACCACCTATCAAACCACCCACAGCAATTCCTAATGGACCACCGAGTGCTCCTATAGACCCTCCTATCTTAGCACCTGCAGAGAATCCTCCAAGACCACCTAATAATCCTGCTCCTGCACCTACACCTGCTTGTAAATTAGTTTGACCAGACTTCTTACGACCCATAAAATCTGCTGCTGTAAAAGCAGTGTTCAAAACAACGTTTGTTTTGCTTAGTTTTCCAAGTCCTCTAACTTTACCACCAATTCCTCTAGTAACTTTTGGTTTCCCTCTCATTCCTCTAAGCAATGATGCTCCACCACCTATACCGGCACCTATTCCAAATAATCCACCACCATCGTCCTCCTTCTGTCTACCCAAGGCAGCAAATGTTTTTGCTCTTACATCACTTAGTTTTTTCTTTTTTTCGAGTAATAATGTTTTTGAAGTTATATCTACCCTATAACTTTTCCTCAAAAGGGTATTGAGTCTCTGTGATGTTGAAACCAGTAAAGTTCTTTTATTCAGCAGTGTACCTATGTTCATACTACTGCCCCTCCACCATACTGTAGAATATAAGTTATTTTACTATTGTCACTAAATTCAGGATTTACAGAGACATTACTGCTTGATGCTAATTTTGATGGAATTTTGACTGGTTGCTCAGTATTTCCACCCTCATCAAAATCAAATATATTCACATCTCCATCAGAATCATCACCTAAAAACGCAAGGTCATCAGATGTAATGTCTGAAGGAAGAGAACTCAACTTATCTTCATCAACAGAGACTTCCAAATCATCACCCTCTGATTCTTCCTCTCCTCCACCTATAAAACCCATAATGGTTTCAAAATCATTTCCAGCAGAATCTTTTGCAGTCGGTGGCAACTCTACATCTTCCTGAAATCCGGTAGTAAAAGCACTATTGGTTATATTTAATTTATTATTGTTTACGTTAGATACGAGATTATCAAACCTATTTGTTGTTAGTCTAAACCTTCTAACATCATTTCTTGATAAAAGTTGTGGAAGTGCCTGCCTTTTTGTTAGTTCAAATCTTCTCTGATCACCACCGCCCCTTGAACCTAAGAATGACCCTGCCCCTAATAGACCACCACCTGCTAATAGAAGTGGTAGTAAACCTCCTCTACCTCCTCTTGGTGCTGCTACTCCTCTACCACCACCTCTGATAAGTCCACCTAAAACAAGACCACTTGTAATTTTTACAATCTCTGGTAGAAGAGCACCCACTGCTACGGTAGCAGCCTGTACTCCTCCACTAATATCACCTTCTAAAAATTGTTTACCTGCTAAAAGAGCAGAAACACCAGCGAGTCTTCTTCTGAATCCTCTAAAAGATGCTCCCAATGCTGTTAATTTATCCTCCTCTTTCTCTAATAGATCAACCTCTTTCTCATCCAGTTCCTTTTTCTTCCTACTTGATGTCTGGACTTCCTGTGCTATATTTTGTAAGTTATTTTTGACCTGCTCTATCTCTAGTAATAATCTCCCCAGTGCAACTACATCTTTACCCTGCACACCCTTTTCTGGTTCTACCTTATTAACAAACTTATCATATGCTACATTCATCCTCTGAGACAATGGTTGCACACCAACAGGTTTTTCTTCAGTTTTGGATGCCTCTTCCTTTCTACTTGGTATCATAGAAGTTTGAGGTGTCACAAAACTATCAGGGATCATCATTCCCCCTCTCATCACCATGTTTTGTCCCGGATTAACCATTCTGCTTTGCTTGTTCGTTCTCTAGGTTACGTTTCTCGATGAAATTTTGAAGCATTTTCACGTATGTTTGCTTCTCCCACGGTATCATGTTCTCTATCTCAGTAATGCTCCAGTTATGGTGTTGTACTAAAGCAAAAGTTGTTTCCATAAAATTTGATAAAGTCTCATAATACATCATTATGCGAAAAAATTTGATAAACCCTCAATTACAATTTTATTATCCTTTTTAGTTTTAGGATTTTTCACAGTGGTTTTATAAACCAGTTTAGGCATACTAGAGAAGAATTTTTCAATTTCTTGGAACTGAGTAGAACTCAATTGCTCAATGAAATCCATCAACTCTTTCTTAGTACAATCAGATCCAGACCATGCTTCGTCTGTATTATAGATTTGATCTATACAATCAACAACATTGCCAAATGCTTTATCAATTAGTTGGTCATCTTTTTCTTTAGATGGCATGAAATTGTTTTCAGCAAATTGACTGAAAGATGGATACTTGAATTTCAGATGTAAGTCATCTCCTAACTCTATAGTGTCTGTGTGGTCGTCTGGAACGTCTAACTTGATGTCAGACATTTCTATAGTCAAAGGCACTTGAGTCACCCCATCGTCCTCACAAGTAACTAATAGTTCTACAGATTCACCGACAGATTTACCTCTTATATTCAGAAATAGAAATTCTAAATCGAAACTGGGAAGTTCATCTACCTTCACACCACGAGTCAAAATACATGACTTGAGTACACTCTTCAGAGTGCTCAAAATGGTTTTCTCCTCACCACTTTCCAATGCTATAAGTAAAGATTTCTCTTCTTTTACAAGGAAAGGTCTATATTTTACCTTTTTGTTTGATGAAATTAGGTCTAATTCAAATACCGGTGTTGACACCTTTGGTAATGGCATAATTATTCACTTCAGTGGCTTTATTTAGCAGTTACAAAGGGACTAATTATTTTCTTTGCTTTTTGCTTGACTTCTCTCTCTTCATCAGAAGTTCTAGCACCTCTGTTGATAGTAAAGTAGTCATACTTGAAACTAACAGTAGTCTTCACTAACTCTGCATTACCATAAGCAAGTGGAGCAGCGATAATATTAGAAGGAAAACAATTTTTCATGTAGTATGTGATGAAATTAGGTGTTCTCTTATCAACTCCCCTTTCATCCGATAGTCTAGACTCAGGCATCAGAAAATCAGAACTGAATGAAGTTATCTCCATCTCACACTTATATGTTCTAGGATATTTCATGTTTCTATATGCATTATCTCTAGATCTTATAGCATCAACTCCACCATGAACCTGATTCTCGATTTGCATTGGGGAAATATAATCTACCCACGCATTGAATACTTCTTGAGTATAGTAGTCTTTCTGAGAATAAAATGTAAGGTTGAAATCAGGAAATCTTCTATAAACTGCATAATTCTGGGTAACACCCTGTCTCAACCCATCAACTGATGCAGTTTGGACTTGTGATCCCGGTAAAAGTGCTTCTGAACAGAATAGTGCCAGATTATCTCCGGGTTCGTTCATGACATCGTTGGATGGTATCAAGACATGTTGCTTGATAAATTCCATTAGATTAGGTCGTCCACCAATCGTATTGAAATTGATGTAAACGTCATAGACATTATTGAAAGCAGGAACAGCATTATTGAAACCACCAAGATTATATAATTCCTCTGTTCTCAGATAAAATCTATCTTTTGAGAAAACTCTTGGATTAGACATCTAAATATATTGACAGTATATACTATGTATGTCATATAAGGGGAAGTTTAGACCTTCCAACCCCACAAAATACAAAGGTGATCCTACAAAGGTGATATACAGATCCTTATGGGAACTTAAGTTTATGCGTTGGTGTGATGCTAATGCTAATATAATGAAATGGTCTAGTGAAGAAATTATAATACCATACAAGTCACCTATTGACAATCGTGTTCATAGGTATTTTCCAGACTTTTATGTCAAAATGAAGAGTTCTACTGGAAAGATAGAGGAAAGACTTGTAGAGGTCAAACCACAAAAACAAGTCAAAGGTCCTACTGTACAGAAAAGAAGAACTAAAAAATATATTGCAGAGGTGTATGAGTATGCTAAAAACCAAGCAAAATGGGAAGCAGCAGAGTCATTCTGTAAAGATCGTAAATGGAAATTTCAAATCATAACGGAGAAAGAACTTGGCATCTAGTTTACTCAACACTCAACCATCAACGGTCAGCCCGGGAAAACTTTTGCTGTTCAGATACTCGGCAAAGTATAAAGAAACACTCCCTTTCTACGATAAACACCCCTTATGCTACGTCTTAGCAGTGGAATCTGGTGCTTTTTATGGCATAAACTTACATTACACCAAACCAGCAAATAGAATGTCAATTATGAGATATCTTGATGAAAATAATGATCCGACAGTCATTACAGGATACCATAAATACCTCTACGGTTACGTAAGATCATCCTTTTCAGAGGTTCCAATGTCAGATTGGGAAAAAGCATTTAGTTTATCACTATCAGAATTTGTCAGAGTACTAGGAGGTATCGAAATGCCAGTTAATATAGCGAGGTATCAATAATGAGTGAAGATAATCAACCGATGCCGGGTTTGCGACTTCAACCTGAAGATTTCTTTTACAGACCAACTGGAATAATTCAAGTATACATCCCAAATGGTGATGGTGTACCTGATGGAATTAATGTTGTTGGAGGATTGCCCGATCTCGAAGGTTTGCAGGGCATAACTGGGGAAGGTGCACAAAGATATGAAGGTAGAATAGATTTAGACCCCGCAAGTGAAACTTTTGGATTACTTGATCCTAAATATGGATTCCAAAATACCAGATTTCCTCATAATTTTTTCAATAATGCGGGCACAAGTATTGGCACTTATCAACCCGGTGTCCAAAATGATGGTGGAAAAGATCAACAAGCATATGAGTTTATAAAAAATCATCCAAACTTTTCTCATGCTGTACATTTTCAATTGGTGCAACTCGATTTGTATGCAACCAAAGAAAAAAAAGATAAGAATGAATTAATAAAAAAACTAAAAGCAAATAATCCTGAAGTTGGTGCACTATTTGAAAAGATAGTTAATAAAGATATAGATCATACTCAATTAGGTTTACCTAATTCAGACGTGTTGGGGCAATATACCCCCGAACATGTAAAAGGTTTACCTGAAGACCTGCAAAAAGAGTTTTTTTCAGAAGTTTTAGATGATAATGATACAATTGAAAAAATTGAAGTCAGTGATGGCAGAGATGATGACACCCCCTACAATTTGAATTTTGAACCATTATTGAACACCTTTGATAATGCTCCAGAGCAATTCAAAGAATCTTTTGGTGTATTTGGAGGAGGTATACTATCACTGAAATACCCACATGATGCAGTTTATGGTGGTGGGGGTGTAGCAGGACAGGATCATATTGTGATAGAGCAGTTCCAGTATCAAGGTTCACAGTCAGACTCATTTTCTATACAACAAAAAAAAGCAACCCTCAATCTAAGAGGACTTAGAAGAGTCTCTAATATAAAAGAGTTTATAGGTGTGTGTAGAATGCCCATTCCTAATAATCTAAGTTTTTCAAATGGTGTTTCTTGGGGGGATGGTAGAATAAATGCAGTAGAAGCAGCAGCATTTCTTACTGCAAATAGTACAATTTCAGAAGCTATTAATGGAGACATTGCAGGAGCGATGAAAAATGGTATGAATAATACAGGACAACTTTTGAAAGATATACGGAGTGGAGAATTGTCACGTTCTGAACCGGCAGGAGTTCTCCTATCAGCATTTGCTTCACAATTTGCATTGGGAAGAATAGGTATAAACGTTGATGCCAATCAGTTTATTCAAAGAGGAGTAGGTCAAGCAATCAACCCAAACCTAGAACTTCTATTCAATGGTCCAAAATTGAGAAGTTTCAGTTTTTCATTCAATTTTGCCCCCAATGATGAATTAGATGCTTCTGTGATGAGAAAAATACAAAGATTCTTCAAACAGGGAATGGCACCTAAAAGGAGTAATGAGAATTTAATATTCTTAGGATCTCCAAATATATTCAGATTGAGATACAGAACAAAACAAAGAGATAGGATCAAAGGTTTACCAATGCACAAAATATGTGCTTTGACCACATGTGAGATAAACTATGCCCCTGATAATGTTTATCAATCATATGATGACTCGAAGGCAGGATCTTCACCAATTAGAACTGTTATGAATCTAAACTTTACTGAACTCACACCAGTATTTGCAAATGATTACCTTTCTGAATTTGAACAATCATCAAACCCCGGTGATCCAAACTTTAGTCAGTTCAGTGATGAATTTGGTGAAGACATGGGAGAAGGTGCATTCAGACCAATTACAACGGAGGATACAGGATTCTAATGGCATATTTCGACGAGTTTCCAGATATTTTACTACCCTCATTCGTTGATGGAAGGAATTCTTCATCTGATTTTGTAAAATCAAAGAATTTATTCAAACGTGCAAAGATACGTGATGATTTCTTTTCAACTGCAACGGTTTTTGATCTATATTCTATCGTAGGCGATGATAGACCTGATAATGTGGCAAAAAAGTTATATGACGATTCTAATTTAGATTGGGTTGTACTACTATCCAACAATATCATCAATATTCGTGATGAGTGGCCAATGTCCCAATATGACCTTGATAGGTATCTTGACAATAAGTACTCACAAGAGCAATTATCGGAAATACACCATTATGAGACAAAGGAAGTAAAAACAGATTTTGGTATGTTATTACTTCAACAAGGATTATGGGTAGATGCAAATTATACCTTCAGGTTCACTGATGAGGATGAGGTAAAATCCCTCTCTGGTGCAAATATATTGACTTCAGTCTCAACCTATCAATATGAGGTACAGAAGAATGATGATAAAAGAAATATATACGCTCTTAGATCAAATTACTTAGATACAGTCTTTACAGACATGAGGGAGATTATGACATATACCAATAGTTCACAATATATCGATACTCGTACTAAAAAAGGCAGTAACCTAAGAATATTATCATTTAGATAAAACCTGAGACAAAAAAAAATACCGGAGTTTTTTTTCCGGTATTTTTGGAACTAAAAGTCGATTTTCCCTACCAAGTCTTCTGATGTGTATTCACATCACCCTCAACATGGTTGTGGTCTATGGACTCTATGTGAGCATGGTCAACGCTGATATGAGAATCTTCGACAACCTTTACTCTATAAACAATCTTGGATTGTTTCTTTGTGAAATGCAAGTCAATACGTTTCTTGATATAGTATACAATAATCAATACAATGAGGAATTGAATACCCTCACCCCATGACATATTCCATGCTTCATTCAAGTTGAGACTTGCTGCTGCTAGAAGATTTCCCATACTATTCCTCCGCTAAACGTTGGAAGTATGAGAGTGCATCATCAGTGTCTTCGCCACCTGCTGCCACAGCAACTGGTTCTTTTTTGACATCTGTTTCTGCCTTGACCTGTGCCTCTTCATCAAAGGTCTCTGGATCTAGAGACTTTCTAGCACTTGCAGGATTCAATACTGCATTCATTCTCCTCTCCAAATCACCATAGGATTTGAATTGATCTGTCTTTGTGAATTCTTCTAATGAGAATTCTCCTTTCCAAAGTTCTTCTAATGCATCATCGTCATCTAATAACGCTTCAGTCTTAGTAAACTCACTTGAATCATAGTTACGATATCCGGCAACATTTTTTGCCTTCAATTTGAAATTAGCACCTTGCCAGAAATCAAATGGATCGATTGCTTCTTCATCTTCAAACTCAGGTTGCATTGCTGCAGTTATCTTATCAAAGATCTTTTTACCGAACTTGTATAAGAATACTTTACCTTCGTTCTGAGGATTAGCAGGATCCTTTACAACATATATGTTAGAAATATATGAGAGTTTTCTTTTCTGTTTCCTTGCTTGATCCTTATCGTCATCACTACCACTGTTCCATAGTAGTCTGTTGTACTCCGACACTGGATCTTTCTGACCTAGTGTGGTGAGACTGTTCTCAATGTACCAACCTCCGGGACCTTGAAAAGCATGTGACCATACCTTTGCCCATGGAAGTTCTTCCCCGTCGGGTGCAGGAAGAAAGCGGATTACAGCGTATCCGTTACCTGCTTTGTCAACTTCTAGTTTCCAGAGACGATCATCGGCACCATTAGTGGTTCCTTTGTTCATCTTCTCGATCTCATTCGTTAGTTTTGAAGTGAGACTTCCTAGTCGTGACTGTTTCTTTAGATTTGCGAAAGACATAAATTTGATTAGTTGGATTCGTCGGATTGAATAGATTGGTGGATTGACACCTTGCATAAACAACAAGATTAGTATAACATACTATTTAGGTCATGACAACACTCTATATCTCGGTTTCATCATCAACCAAAACTTTATGAGCAGTGCCATGTCCGTTGTAATTTTTACTATCATAAAAACCACCCTTTGTACCGAAAAATAAGGTCAGTACAGTGAATGGTATGCATATTACCAGTAGTATAAGTCCTAGCATTACATCCCATTCCAGAATGTATCTGTTGGTGCTGCCATATTTCTTGAGATGAAATACAGACCTACATTACATGCGAACCAGTTGATGTTCACAATCCATGCTTGTCTCCAACAATATTTCCTGTTAGTCTGAACAATATAATTATTTCTTTCGTTCATTGTTGAGTCATAAGATAAAGGTCTTACCTTTAGAATCTGCTCCAGTATCAGTGAAATTACAAATCCAATAGCATAGATATAGAAAATTAAATTCAGCAATCCTGCCATTGAAAATAGAAATGATAGCATTAGTCTCGTTGCCTCCAGTCGTCAGAACGTTCTTGATGAAACCAGTCTAACACATCTTCGGGGGAACCGAAACCCCTAACATGATTACTTGAATCGGGGTCTCCTATATTCAAGTTATTCAGAAAAGAATCGTCTGGATTTATACTCATCTTTCTTGCTTTATTCAGCATACCTCTTGCTGATGTATTTGCTTTCGCTAATTTCTGTGCCCATATCATGTCACTCATACTTACTTCTGTACCAGCAGCGATTGCTTTACAGATCTCTTCAAGTCGAAGACGATACTGTGTTGATAACATATGCTAATGTAATGTATTACTTACTATTATGTATGTAATTTGTCAGATAGATTCTCTAGTGTCTGCCTCATGTTCTTGAAAATTGTGTTCATATTAACTTCATTAAAACCCATTGCAGCAGAGGTCAATTGAATTTTTTCTTTCATCTGTTTTGCTTCTGGATCATCTGATAGAGACAACCTAGTCCACATAACTTCTTGCTTATCAATAAGGTCCATAAGTTTCAACATATGTTCTTTCTTCTCTTTGTCATCCATACTTGAGAACTTCATGATTACAGCATAAAGATCTTTCTGTGACTCAAATATGTCCTGCATTTCTTCTTGAATGATCTTTGATCCTAAGAATTTACCCATTCAGTTGTTCCTTTAGATAAGTTTTGTATTTAAGCACATCAATATTTAGAAAGGGTGAGTACTTGTACATTTTCATACTAATCTTCTCCCATATAGGGTCAGTCAGAGACTTATCAAAGTTCTTTTTGAATCCAAATACCATATCAAGTATTATTAGGTTCTCTATACTCAATTCATCTCTTAGATGAGACTTGAGTATATGTGGGTGACCTTTTCCTACAAACCACTCTTCAAAAGGTGTCTTACACAACTCATCTACTTCTTGTGTGAACTTATAGTATAAACTCTGCTGTCTCTTCTGCCATTCTGAGTAACTTGCATCACCTGTCCTAGCGATAGTTCCTATCCACAAACTTTGAGGATCACTTGACTCTACAAAGTTAGCAATAAAAAACTGTTTGACTTCTTCATCAGGATACTTCCTTGATGTCTTCTCGAAAAAATATCTATCCTTCCTCTTATAAAATGAATCTAAACTTGCATTAGTCTTACCACCATACTGAAAGTAATCATACTTCTTTCTAGTGAAGTGACTCTTCATTGCCAGATATATTTTGTAAGTGTCAAAGGGTGTCATTGATAATCTCGACTTCAGCATCTGTCAACTCAGGATAAATTGGTAACGATACAACTGTCTTTGATAACTTGACTGCATTTTCTGTAGGTGCAAGTGTGTATGGATAGTTGATTCTAGTAGGATAACATACTTTCTCTCTAAAGTCATCCCTATCATCGAGTTGAATAACAAATTTCTGTACGGCATGTGTGTCCAAGTCCTTGATCAACACCTTATACTTACAATCCTTCATCCAATACCTAGCAATATCCTTTCTTCTTCTATCCCACTCCTCCAAGTACTTGAACTTGACCATCATACATGCACAATCTAACTCACTCATCTTTGAGTTGGTTGCTACCTCAGTATACTTTGGGTGATGATGATGTCTAAAGTTAGATACAAACTCATACAGATCAGGTATACTCGTGCTGATAGCACCCCCATTTCCATAATTAGGTAGGTTCTTCATTGGATCGAATGACATTGTACATATATCGCCCACTCTCTTGAAATAATTACCTGTCCAATTCTGAGCACCATCTTCACATATGATACCCTTCTGTGGTTTGAGTGCTGCACCATATAATCCTACCAATACAACGAGGTCTGTCCACTCCTCCGCTTGTGCATCCTTCATCAGACCATACTCATCTACATCCACATACTTTATCTTACAACCCACTCTTTTAAATGCATTGTCTGTAGCAATGAATGAGAATGCAGGAAGATATACTGTACCATCATAAGTTTTCTTATACCACTCTGCTACAATCTCTAGTGCTTGAGTTCCATTTGAAACTGTTAGTGTTGGTTGACCAGTTCTTTTAGTCAACCTCTCCTCAAAGTGTTTTGTATTTGGACCCAACATATGCTGACCTTTAGAGAGCACATGATCAGTTGCTTCAAGTATTTCCTCGCGAAGGAAATTATATTGCTGGCGTAAACCAGTGAACGTTATTGTAGAACTTTTTGAACCATTCATAATAAGTTTGTAGACCTTCTTCTAAATTTGTTGTTGGATTGTAACCTAATTGTTCCCTTGCTTTGTCGATACACAGTGCATCTCTACTAGGGAACTTACTATCTTTATCTTGAACTATCACCTCACCAAAACCAATTATGTCACTAACACAACATGCTGCATCATAAATGGTTCTTCCCTGCCCCCTTGTTATATTATAAGTTTCATTTGGTAGACCGACATTTACAACTCTACAAATACCACTGGCAGTGTCATCTACGAAACTAAAATCAAGTTTCTCTTCTCTACCATTTACTTTGAGTGGTTCTCCTATCCTAGCATTTCGTATGAATTTTGCAATCACTCTGTCTCCTACATCACGAGGACCATACACTGCTGATGGTCTTATGATATTATATTCCATTCCAAATCTTCTACCATAATCTTTCACCATTTTTTCACCAGTATATTTCATGATGGCATACAAACCCTTTGGATTACAAGGGTCGTTTTCTTTAGCAGGACCATTCATGTCACCATACACCATAGATGATGAGATATAAATCAGTCTTCTGTTCTTAGATATTTCTAGAATGTTTAGAAGACCCTCCATCATAGTCTTGACACCTTCTTGAGGATTAATATCAACACTCTTCTGTCTAGGGAATGATGCTAGATGTACTACCACATCAGGGTCAAACTCTACTGCTTTATATAACGCTACGAAATCACAAATATCTGTTGTCAATATGTCTGACTTGATAAACTTCTTCCTCTCCTTTACAAGACTTTTCAACTCATCTGATTGAATTGAACCATACGTGGTATGATTATCTACTATCAATACATCATGTCCCTGTTTCTCAAGCAGATTCACAACTCTATGACCTATGAATCCACATCCTCCTGTCACTAATACTCTCATAAAAACCTATAGGGTAAAATTTTGCCGGAGTTTTTTTTCCGGAATTATTGGAACTAAAAGTTGATTTTGCTCCAGTGTTTGTACAATGGATGATCCTTTGATAGATCTTTGATGGATGGTTCCTGATGGAACAAACAAACTGAGAACTCTGGTCTGTATTCAAAGCATGGTTTCATATCATTCTCCCAGTAATGTTTTGGAAGACAACCTTCACGGTAAGAGTAGAAAATCTTTGGAAAGAATGTTGGTTTGATACCTGATCTATGATACCATTTATCAGTTCCAACTATATTCTTTACAATGGTTCTCCAATCAGACTCCCATCTTTCATAGATCCATCTGTTATCTAACCATGTCATGATACTTGTATTATACATGGGTTCATGAGGATTTGCAACCCTAAACTTGATACCTTTCCATGTTGCTTTGATCACTGCCCAATTTTCTTTCGATTGAAATATTGGTGATAGATCTCCCTGTATTATAAGATCCAGATCAAAATAAAACTTACGTTTATATCTCAACAACTCATCTCTACCAAATATCTCTACCTTATTCCAAGTTGGCCACCATCCTTCACTCACTCGTGGTTGCATATCATATGTGTATATGTCAGGATGTATTCCAGTAGGATCATCAGTGAAACAGAGAACATCATCATCCGTCTGCTCTCGGATTGCTTTGTATAGATTGTTTACGTACTCATGTGAATATAATTTGCCTATCTTAAGACAAATCACACAGTTCTGGGAAAACTTTTTTGTAGTCTGTTTTGTTGACATGATCAATTGCTTCAGTGTATTCCAAGAAATTATTCCAACGCTCCTCCCAATCAGGAATGTCTTCTCTCAATGCTTTACATAAGAACTGCAAATTAGTTCCTTCATACTTATCTGCCAATCTTTTTCTGATGTTAGGATGAATAGCATCAATCCTACAAACCTGTGGATTGACTACATTGTTGAACTTGTATGGTATATTATATTTGATACACCAGTCTACAAGTTTATCTAGTTGCAAAATTGACAATGATGATAGAGTTATTCCTGCTTGGAATAATGATAGATGTGGAGTAAACTCCTTGATATTGTCTATAATTTTATCCCACTCAGAATTGTTTCTCATATAATCATTGTACTTCCCATAACCCTCAACTGACCAACTGATTTCTACCTCATCAAAATGCTTGAAGTAATCTGTGATTTTCTTTTCATTCCAATGTAAGGTTGTCATGTTAGAAATGTATATAATTTTTATTTTCTTAGACTCACCTGATTCAATTAGCATGTCTAACAACTTATAATGTGATGGCATCACAAATGGTTCTCCACCTATAATAGTGAATGATCTAATCTTAGGTGCTAGTTTTTTGAATGACTGTAATTGTATATCAAATAATTCTGGATTATCTATCGCCAAATCATATCCTATCTCACCTTCATTGAAATTATCAACATGATCCATACCCAAAAAATCTCTGACCTTTGGATTATATTCTACTAATTTCTTTGCTTGTAACTGTCTACTACTTGAGTTCTTGATATTACACATGAAGCATGTGAGATTACATGCATTACCCCAGATCCTCATCTTGATATCAATTACTCTACCTAAAGGAACTTTATCAAGTGGTTTTCTTGGAGATGCTATACCTCTTTCTTCTGCAGAAATACAACTTCTACATACATCTTTAACCAATGGTGTGAGGGGATCACGTTTCATCATGTCCCGTCTCAACTGACTCATAGGTTCACTCTTGAAAAATTCGTACGCTCCTTCTTTTAGATGCACCGCTTTGAATGATGCATTCTTCTCAGACTTATACGGGTGATCACAAACTGTATAACAACAAGGCATCATCATGTGATATGAATCACTGAATAAATGCATGAATGGAAACTTGCAGTAAACTCCTGCCATTTAGATGGTAAACTTTGCTTTAGATGTTCTCTTTAAGTAATTTAGGTTAGTAGCATTACACTTCAATTTTTCTTTCAATGGTTTTGATATGAGTTTATTGATATTCTCAATCTCAATGCTGTTTTCATCACAGTAGTGACAGATTGCCTCGATGTAGTTCATAGACTCATTCTCTTTGACAAGTTTTTCTATTTCCATAGCGAACTTCTCTGAGCAGAGAAAATTCTTCTTGATCATTTCTTTGACTTCACTTTTGGATTTCATTTAGTTTGTCCTCAACAAATAATTGGATGTACTGTACAAGTTTTCTCATATACTTCATCTTATCATACTCTTCGTAAACTTTCACCTCTCCGTTAGCACATGTCATAAGAATGACAAGTTTCTTTACCGGAATATCTGTAATTTCATAGAACATACAAGCATACGCTGCTGCCTGTACAAAATAGTTCTCAATCCAATCAACAGGTTTAGGTTTCTCTGCAGTCTTGAAGTCGATGATTGCAAGTTCTCCATTATACTCTGCTATGCAATCTACCGTCCCTGCTACTCCCAATTCCCTGCTGAAAAGAGATTTCTCTAGTGCGTAAATGTTATTTATGTTTCTCAATTCTTTTTTCGCTTGAGTGAACAACATCTTAGTACTAGGGTTGTCTAATACAACCTCTTCATTGAGTAAGAAATGCTCTATCAGATCGTGTGTTTTTGTACCACGATTGGTAGCTCTTTTGGTGATTCGGTTTGCTTCCTCGTCACCCACTCTTGCTCTCCATTTCTTGAAGATGTCTCGGTTCCAATATGATGTAACCGAGGTAATGGATACCATCGGTCTCTCATCAACTGAATAGTATCGAACACCATCGATAGTCTTCCTTGACAGTGCAGGAAGATCACACTCTACATGATTAAACATCAATTCCTAATGCTAGTTTGTTGAGAATATAACTC
>Ga0099800_1060_pt1 | contig 34626 bp, 36 predicted proteins | sample Uncmet6_SortRC_1_FD_89868 | JGI IMG/M metagenome (GOLD analysis project Ga0099800, IMG submission 89868) | Marine eukaryotic communities from CALCOFI LINE 67, Pacific Ocean - CN11_C50_N6_SortRC_1 | ecosystem: Environmental > Aquatic > Marine > Oceanic | place: Pacific Ocean: Monterey Bay... | reverse complement strand
AAAGACACACAAATACAAATCAAAATGTTTATAGAAGTAAGAAACAAACAAGATGAATTAATTTTATTGAACACTAATCATATAATAAGTGTCAAACCACACAAAATTAAAAGCTATAAAATGGGCGAAGAAGATACGTTATACACTAAGATAGATAGTATTGGTGCAATGGTGTCTTCCACATTGGTTTATGATTCAGTAGAAGAGATAAGTAAATTAATAAATACAAAGTAAGTTTAACAAGCAGTGTCTTCAAAGACACTGCACAAATACAAATCAAATGAGTGATATAAACGGAATAATACCAAGAAGAAACTTATCAGATGTGATAGAAGATTTAAAGGTAATCGCAGATGAGTTTAAGTTGAAGTTGAATAGAGTTGATGACTTCAGCAAAGCAGTAAAGATACTTGACACAAGAGAGATGCTAAGAGTTGACCATTTAATAGATGACAATGAGAAGAAATAGCAAGACAAGTAGAATAGCATTAGCGATTGGGGTTTTAAACCTAATCGTTAATGCATTAATAATCGTAGCACTAATATTAATTAAATAAAAACAAAGAAGATGAAAATTCAAATAGAACAACGTAGCGTATACCACAAGATAGCAGTGGTGGAGATTGAAGTAGATGAAGATGAGTACGAACACTTCAAACTTGACAATGGTAAATTCACAGGGATGGATGACTATTTATTAGATAACGAACATCTTTGGGCAGAACAGATTGATGAGAAGATGGCACAGGCAGATTATGTATTCGGAACAGGATGCGATTCAGATGCAAACAAATACAATAAGACCAACTTTAATATGCCATTGGAGGAATCAGAATACCGATGGGAGTGGAAAGAAAAATATCAGGGAGGACACCTGTAAAAAAAAAATTAGACAGGATTTGGATATGTCTAAATTATGTCTTATATTTGTCTAACAATACAACAACTATTATTAATCAGTGTCTTTGAAGACACAAAAAACAAATCAATTATGTGCGTAATCATAATAAAACAAAAACACAACGTGATGCCTAAAGATGTGGCAAAGTCATCAGCAACAATCAATCCTCACGGATTGGGTATTGTATGGCTTGATACATTTGAAGTAACTTATCACAAATCAGAAGAGTACAAAATATTACTAACACACAGACCATTCATTGCACACTTCAGGTATGCTACAGTGGGTAAGGTTGGGTTATCCAATACACACCCATTCGTATGTGGCTCTAACAAAGATGAGTTACTAATGATGAACGGAACTATCAAAGGTATGGGTTGTCACGAGATGTGCGATAGTAAAGAGTTAGCAATCTCACTTGGAGATGTTAAACGTAGTGAATGGAAAAGAGAGTTAGAGAAACACGACTCACGTTTTGTGAGTATCAATCTAAAGACTAAATCATTTCAGATATACAACAGGAACCTGTATACATATAGAGATGGGATTTGGTATTCAAAAGCTAACGTACTACAGGACAATATCATTGCAGTATATGGCACACTAAAGAAAGGATTCAACAACTACTTCAGCTACTTAACTAAGGCAACTTACTTAGGTAGTGGTAAGACTCAAGAGAAGTATCCTTTAGTAGTACAGGGTTTACCTTATATGGTAGACAAAAAAGGTACAGGTCACAACGTGGTGGTTGATGTATTCAAAGTGAATGACCAACAACTTGACAGGATAGACCAATTAGAATCACACCCGAATTGGTATCAGCGAAAGCAAGTCAATGTTAAGGTTGGAAGTAAGCTTATTAAAGCTTGGATATATTTCAATCCAAAGAAGATAACTTCAGATACCATTTTACATAAGTCTTATGAGCAGAATAATAACTTTGCATCCTTGTTTGACTTTGATGAGAGGGAGGTTGAAGGCGAAGTGTATAACGAGAATGAGAAACACGACACCTACGAGATAGGTTGGGATGACAACGACTTTCCAACAGTGGCTACACCTTACTGCATTGAATGTTACAATGATGTAGAACACGATGGGTTTGCTAACTACTACTGCTCGGCTTGTGGTGGTTGGTTTACTGAGAAAGATATATTAAAGAATCATTATTAAAATAAATATAAATCAGGGGTTGTGTCTTTGAAGACACAATCCCACAAACTTAAATACAATGGCAATAGATAACGAAATATTCGCACACTACAGAACAGAGAACGACAGACTTAAGGATGCAAAAAAGATACTTAAGATGTATGGCTACTACACAGATAACCTTTGGCATATTGATGATGTAAAAAACTATGCAGATGATATGGATGATGATGATGCATACGAAGTATTAGATAGAGTTATGCAGTCAGAATATATGGTGTCAAGTATATTTGAAATGATTGATATAGAAGCTAAAGTAATTGAAAATGAAAATGAAAATGAAAATGAGTAGACAAGAACAATTTATGAGAATCGCAATGGCGAGATTACTAACAAAGTATCCGTTTGAACCACAACGTAGAGCAATAGCATCTAAGATGTATGTAAGATGGATAAAAAGAAATAAGAAATGAATAGCGACTACAAATACAAACACATACTTACGGACAAGGACAGGATAATGATTGCCTTGATGATTAAGAGAGATGTTCCAATGAGAACTATATGTGAAAGGTTTGGATTGACTAAACAGTTTATTAAATATATAGAATACAAATTATTAAAATCAAACGTACCTGTTTTTCTTGGTTACAAAAACGAATCGTATTACCAAGATGAAATGATGTACGGAAAATTAAACTTAAGATATGAAAACGACAATGAACTTTGATGTAACACACAAGGGAGAAAAGTTAGCTCCGATGTTTGAAAAATACTTAAATGGAAATACTGCAATCACTATGATAACTACAGATGGAGAGCAGTGGTGTACTGCGACAATTAATGTAGAACCAATGAGAGATAATGAGGTAGTTATAAAAGACTACTCGGAGAATGAGGGTATAGAGGATGCATTAATCGAATCAGGATATATAAAACCAACAGGCAGAAAACAAATAGTTGGAATGACTAATTGTAATGTTTGTAAAATACTTAAAACCAATGATTAGTTTAAGAGAAAGCTTAAGACAGGAAGTAGAACTTTCACAGGAACAAGAAGACCAAATCACAAGGGTTGTGAAGAGGTATTTCAGAATGAGGAGAAACAAGGTAATTAGAAAATTTATAAAAATCAAATAGCAATGGCAATATATGTAACAAAAGAAGATAAGTTTGTATGGTTAGACCTTACAGATAAATTAATAAACGGAGAAAAATGGAAGTGGCTTGGTCACGAATTGTATGCAGTCTTTGATGATGATAGTGAAGAACTATTAGAGTCTGAAGAGGAAGTAGATGAAGCTATTAAGCTTGGACTCAAGGTGTGTATGGAGGTTGGGTTCTTGGAACCTGAAAAGAAACAGAAGTGGTGGCACAAGGCAGAAAAGATAAAAGTTAACGGCTATTTTTTCGTAAAATATAATGACATCAGATTTGGCAGTGTCTAAATTATTTACTATCTTAGTATAAATTATTAACAATCAATTAAATTAAATCAAATGAGAGACTTAAAATCATTTACAAACACAGGGTTGATATCTAAGTTAGATATGGCTCCCGACCAAAGCAAGTTACACGAACTTGCAACAGAGATTATTCTTTATCGTGGTGGACATTACATCGAAATGCTTAAGAACAAATACTTTCTATACAGACCTACAGGTGTAGGTAGAGGTAAGAGGTCTAAAGAATTAGAAGTAGTAGAAGAATATATGTACAATCAAGTGTCTTTGAAGACACTAACTAAATCAAATTAAAATGGCAAGACTATTAAAATCAAATGGAGAGATACTTCCAAACGTCAGCATCAGTACGTTGAAAGAGATGCAAGAGTTAGTAGGTGGATACATTGAGTTTATATACACTGAAAAGAAATTAGTTTTAATCGTAAATGAGGAAGGACTTATAATAAGTTTACCTGTAAATCAGATGGCATCAGAGATTGCTAATCAGGTTGTCGTGGGAGATGTTATTGAAGTACCTGAATTAGAATTTCAAAAATTAGCGTAATGGGAAAGACAAAAGAAGTGTTCACTGAAACAACAGAACAAGAGATACAACAAGAGTATCACGAACAACAGAGACAAATGTTAAACGAAATCTTTGAAGCTTGGGGAGAAATCTACGGAGTTAAAAGGGTTACTAAATCAAATGAAAATGAAAGCAAAGATATTTAAAAAGTACGCAGATAAAGTCTGCAAGTTGTATGGCATTGAAGATGAAATGCTATTTACAAAAACTAAAAGAAGAGACTGTGTTGATGCAAGACATCTTCTTTATTACTTGTGTTCAGTTAGACCGATGAGGTTGGTTTACATTCAGGAGTATATGGCAGAGAGAGGATACGATATACCACACTCATCCATACATCACGGAATTGCACAGGTAAAGAAGAGACTTGAAAACAATGATACTGACTATGTTGAAACCATAGAATCTATAATGAATGTACAGTCTTGAGGAAATATATCAACAAGCAGAAGATGACCAAGTTGCTATATCTTTAAATGGTAAGGGTTACGAATCAGTAATGATATACGGAATCAAAATCATCAGAGATAACTACACAGGACAAGTGCAAATACTTAACACAATGATAGGAGGAGATTACTACTCTAACATAACTGAAAAAGATTATGAAACTTTTTTAGAAAAAGGTTGGAGATATGGAGTTTATGTCTTATCTTTGTCTAACTATCGTACAAAGCTTGACTTAATCGAAAGGAAAATTCAAAAAGAATTAACAGGTAGAAAGAGTAAAAAGCAATTGGGGATTTTAAAAACAAAGAGAGAGCAAGTGCTTTCTAAATACAGTCAATTAAATTATAAATTAAATCAAGTAAAATGAGTGAAGTAAAAGCTACGGCTAAAAAAACAACGACAACAAGGAAGAAAGTGCAGACTACCTTTGAGAAATTATCTGCCATTAATGTAAACAAGTATGTTGAGAAGAAGAACGGACTAACTTACTTATCTTGGGCATATGCTTGGAGTGAAGTAAAAAAGAATTGTCCTTCAGCTACCTATCAGATTGGAGAAACTGACTACGATGAAGCTACAGGTTTTATGTGTCATACATCAGTTACTATTGATAACGAAACATTATCTATGTGGCTACCTGTAATGGATGGCAAGAACAAATCAATGAAGAAAGTAAAATACTCTTACCCGACAAGATACGGAGAGAAAGAGGTTGAAGCTGCGACATCATTCGACATCAACAAAACAATGATGAGATGTTTGGTTAAGAACCTTGCGATGTTTGGGTTAGGTATTTATATCTACGCAGGAGAAGACTTACCTGTGGTTGATGTACCTGTTGTGTCTTCAAAGACACCAACTACTAACGAAGTTAAAGATGAGAAACCTGTTCTTAAAATCAAAAGCGAGAAGTGGGATGCAATGAAGAAGTTCTGTGAAGCTAACAAGTCGCTTGGATACAAGAAACTGTGCGACAAAATAGGAACAAAGTATTCTTTATCAGCAACAATCAAGAACGAAATCAAAAATATAATTAAGTAATGGAGTTACATTACATAAGTCTACAAGGTTGGCAGAAGGTTATCTTAGGAGAGATAACCCAAGCCGAATATTTAAACAACATAAATTCAAATCAAATGGAAACACTAAACACTACAATCGAAAAACTAAGAGATGACTCTGAATATTACGGAGCATTTGGAAAACAGTACCTATCTAATTCAGACATAGGTACATTACTAACTAATCCAACTGAGTTCAGGAAACCACAGGATGACAATGTAAACTTCCACAAAGGAAGATACTTCCATCAGTTAATCCTTGAACCTGAGAAGGCAGAACAAGTTCCTTTTATAGATGTGAGTTCAAGAAATACTAAAGCTTACAAAGAACAGGCAACTAATGGAATCATTATGTTGGAGAAAGAAGGTCAAGAGATAAGAGACTGCGTTGATGCAATGATGCAGAATCTACCTTTCTTTGAAGGAATCAGACAGGATGGTAACGAGTACGAAGTACCATCTATTAAAACCATACACGGACTACAATGGAAAGGTAAGGCAGATATAGTTTGTACAGATAAGTTAATAGACCTTAAGACTACGAGTTCAATCTCAGACTTTAAATGGTCAGCAAGAAAGTACAACTACGATAGTCAGTGCTTTATATATCAAGAGTTGTTTGGTAAGCCGTTGGAGTTCTATGTTGTAGATAAAACAACAAAGCAACTTGGTATATTTAAACCATCAGAAGAGTTCTTAGAAAGAGGAGAGCAGAAAGTTATGAAAGCTATCACTGTATATGAGAAGTTCTTCAGTGAGAATGCTACTGAAGATATCAATGAGTTTTATATTCAGGATTTATTATTTTAATTAAAAAGATACAGAGTCAAGATTTAAGTTCCTATGGCTTGGCTCTGTACATATACATTTCAATGGAGCAAATTTTAAAACAAATAAAATGGCAGAAGACAAAATCTTTGCAGAAGGTTTCTCATTTAAGAGAAGAGACAACGCACCTGAGTTCGTTGTAGGTAGACAATCTATTAAAGTAGATGAAGCAGTAGCTTGGTTAAAAGCTCACGCTAAAAATGGTTGGGTCAATCTTGACATCAAGCAAGCGAGAGGTGGTAACTATTACTGTGAGTTAGATACTTGGGAATCTCCCAAGAATAATGACAACACTAATACTAAAGCTACAATTATTAATCAAGCTGAAGTATTTACTGAGTCAGATGACCTACCATTTTAATAGTGTCTTCAAAGACACCAACAAAAATAGAGAGGGAACCAAGTGTTCCCTTTCTTTTTCTTAATGGTATGTTAGAAATTACAAACTTTTTATCTTCATACTCTCTTTTATTTACTATCTTTATATTTCCTTTTCTCCTCTGAATAAGAGAAAAAAAACAACATAATCAACACACCCACTGATAATCAGTGAGTTAGCTAAAATTTATTAACACAAAAACAACATACAAATGACAAAGGTTACTATATTTAAAAACATTAAAGATACCGACACACCTTTCCACAGGGATGTAGACTTGGTATTACAAAGAATCAAAGATGGAGCAACTAAGAATTTAGTTAAGAGCATCAGACAAGCTAAAGACAAAAACGAAAGGAACGAGTTAAAGAAAAGACTACCTGCGATTTGTTTCAGTGGAATCTTTAACAAGAGAAGTGACTCATCATTATTAGAACACTCAGGACTTATCTGTTTAGACTTTGATGGATACGAAAAGAAAAAACTTTTACTTGAACATAAAGAGAAGTTGACAAAGGACAACTACGTTTACTCTTGCTTTATTTCTCCAAGTGGAAATGGGTTGAAGGTTTTAATTAAGATACCAAGTGAAGGAGCAGATAACCACGTTAACTATTTCAATTCATTAGGTAAGTATTTTGACTCTCCATACTTCGATAAGGTATGTAAGAATGTATCAAGAGTTTGTTATGAGTCTTACGACCCATTGATTCACATTAATAATAATTCAGTAGTATGGGATACTATTACTGAGCAAGAATATAAAGAGGTTGATATACATAGAGACCCTCCTACAATTCCAATATCAGATGAGAATAAGATAGTAGAGATACTTGTTAAGTGGTGGGAGAAGAAGTTCCCAATGGTTGAAGGACAACGTAATCAAAATGTATATGTACTTGCAATGGCATTTAATGATTATGGTGTAGCTAAATCACTCGCAGGTTACATACTAAACAACTATGCAACTAAGGACTTTCCAATATCAGAAATAACAAGAACGATTGAAAGTGCCTACGTTAATACTGCAAACTTCGGAACAAAGTATTATGAGGATGAAGAGAAGTTAACACAGGTCAAAGATAAATTAAGGAGAGGTGTATCAAAAAAAGAAATTAGGAGTCAACTGTCGGACACAGGTTTAGACTCTGAGGAGATAGAGATGGTTGTCCAAAGAATAGAAAAGGAACAATCAAAGAAAACCTTTTGGGAGAAATCAGAGAAAGGTAAAGTAACTATTGTACACTTCTCATTCAAAAAGTTTTTAGAGGACAATGGGTTCTATAAGTATTGTCCTGAAGGTGGTAAGAATTTTGTATTCGTTAAAGTAACTAATAACTTAATAGACCATACTTCAACAAAAGAAATAAAGGATTTTATTTTAAATTACTTAGGAGACTTAGATGACTTGTCAGTATACAATTACTTTGCAGACCAAGTAAGATTTTTCAGAGAAGAGTTTCTTACTCTATTAAATACAATTGATATCTACTTTATTGAAGATACAAAAGATGCATCTTACTTATACTATTCAAATTGTGCAGTTAAGATAACTAAGAATATGATTGAACCAATTGACTACCTTGACTTAGGTGGTTATGTTTGGAAAGACCATATCATAAATCGTAAGTTTAAAATATGCGATGAGAGAAGATGTGACTATTCAGTATTCATTGGTAACATTTGTGGTAACGAACAGGACAGGGTAAAGACAATGGAGTCTACTATTGGGTATATGATGCACGGATACAAGAACCTAAGTTACTGCCCGGCTATTATATTAAATGATGAGGTTATATCAGACAATCCTGAAGGTGGTACAGGTAAAGGTTTATTTATGAATGCTCTATCAAAAATGAAGAAACTTGTAGTAATAGATGGTAAAGCGTTTGCATTTGAGAAATCATTTCCATATCAACTTGTATCAGCAGATACTCAGCTACTTTGTTTTGATGATGTTAAAAAACACTTCGACTTTGAGAGGTTGTTTAGTGTAGTCACTGAAGGTTTAACATTAGAGAAGAAGAACAAGGATGCTATTAAGATACCATTCAGCAAGTCTCCTAAAATTGCAATCACAACTAACTATGCTATAAGAGGAACAGGAAATTCTTTTGAACGTAGAAAATGGGAGATAGAATTACATCAGCATTACAATAAAAACTTTACTCCATTGGATGAGTTTGGTAAACACTTCTTTGCAGATTGGGATGAGGAAGAGTGGTGCTTGTTTGATAACTATATGGTGTACTGCTTACAGGATTACTTAGAGACAGGATTAGTTAAGAGTAAGTTTGTGAACCTGAAGATTAGACAACTGTCTGCTCAGACTTGTCACGACTTCATTGAATGGTGTGGACTAATTGAAGGACATACAAAGAATGATGAGTTAGTAAAAGATACAAGACTACCTATGCAAGATTTATACTTTGCATTTATTGGAGAGTATCCTGACTATGGACCTAAAGCTAAGATGACAATTAGTAGAACAAGATTCTACAGATGGTTACTTGCTTACGGACAATTCACAACAGGAGCAAAACCTGAAGAGGGAAGAGACTCAAGTGGCAGATGGTTCATTATGCATTCTACTAAAGCAAAACAAGCTGAACAACAGGAGTTAAGTTTATGAGTAAACAAGATAACTACAGTGAAGAAGAGTTAATACATATTGCTTGTACAAATTCGTACAGAGCTATAATTCTTCAAGAAGATTGGCAGGAGATAATTATGGAAGAAGAAAATTTCTTTGTCCATAATCCTGCTAAACGAGTAGTGGACTTACAAATTGTAGACACTTTATTATTTTACTTTAACGAATTAGAAGACTTTGAAAAATGTATAAGAATAAGAAACTTTCTTCAGGAGAAGATGAACTAATCAGACCACGCATAGCAGGATATTCCGATGCACAAATGTATGAGCAATGTCAAAGACTGCACGATATTATATTTGCTACTGAGCAAAAAAAAATAGGCAGAGGTAGAAATGTTAAATACATACAAGAAAGGAGATGGTCAGCCGATGAACTAACAGAACGCAAATCGATTGCGAGTTTAGAATATTATAAAACTAAAATGATGACACCAACTAAAATTAAATTCAGAGATTATCAGAAAGAGATAATCAGAAAAGGTAGTGAAGTATTATTACTGCATCACTTCCTTTATCTAACAATGGAGGTTAGAACAGGAAAGACATTAACAAGTATGGGAATAGGTAGCTTACTCAATGCTAAGAATGTTTTATTTATAACTAAAAAGAAAGCTATCAGCAGTATAGTAGATGATTATACTGCATTAAATCCTGACTTCAAGCTAACTGTTATAAACTATGAGTCACTTCATAAGGTAGAGAACACAAGACAGTTTGACTTCTTTATATTAGATGAAGCTCACGGAATGGGAGCATTTCCTAAACCAAGTAGAAGAGCAAAGCTTGTACAGAAAGCTATATCGCATAACCCATATGTAGTTTTACTTTCAGGAACACCTACACCTGAATCTTATAGTCAGATGTATCATCAAGTATATGGAATACAGAACAATCCATTCTCTGAGTATAAAACCTTTTATAAGTTTGCTCACAAGTTTATCAATATAAAACAAAAGATGATAAACGGACTAAGAATAAATGATTACAACGATGGTAGTTTTGCAATCATAGATAAGATGAAACCATACACAATTAGTTACACACAGAAAGAAGCAGGTTTTAAAGTGGACACAAGAGAACATATACTTGAAGTTGATATGAAACCTGTAACGTATAAGTTAACTAAGCAACTGCAGAAGGATAGAGTTGTTGAAGGTAGTGAAGAGTTAATACTTGGAGACACACCTGTTAAGCTAATGAACAAGTTACATCAATTATTCTCAGGAACTATTAAGTTTGAATCAGGAGCTAAGATGACAGTGGATGATAGTAAGGCAAGTTTTATAAAGGAAAAATTCAAGGGTAAGAAGATAGGAATATTCTATAAGTTTACTCAAGAGTTGAAAACATTACAGGAAGTATTTGGAGATGACTTATGTACAGAGCTTAGTGTCTTCAAAGACACAGACAAGTCTATTGCTTTACAGATAGTTAGTGGAAGAGAAGGTATATCACTTCGTGAAGCTGATGCATTAGTATATTTTAATATAGACTTTAGTGCAACTTCTTATTGGCAGAGCAGAGATAGGATGACAACTAAAGACAGATTAGAGTCAGATGTGTATTGGGTATTTGCTAAAGGGGGTATTGAAAAACAAATTTATTCTGCCGTAAGCAAGAAGAAAGATTACACAATCAATCACTTCAAAAAGGATTTATTATCTTTGTAATACAACTTAGTAACATTATGACTGAATCTCAACTGCAAAAAAAACGTATAAAAGAGTTAGAAGATGAAGGGTACTACGTTATAAAAACTAAGCTAACAAACAAGAATGGAATCCCGGATATAATAGCTATCGCACCTAATTCAAATGTAATTTTTTCAGAAGTAAAAACAAGTAAGGGTACTGTATCTAAGCTTCAGGAGTTTCGTTTAAAAGAATTACAAGACTATGGATTTAAAACAGAAGTATATAGAGGAGAGTAAATACGAGATAGACGATTGGTTCTTTACTCAGTTACAAAACTACAAGCTTGCAATTGCAGCAGATATTATCGGTCAGATAATTGAGATACTACCTGAACTTCCTAAAGTAGATGGATGGAGTCAGAAAGTAGCAGGTGTAAGTGAAGGAGAGAACCCTATATTCTTTGCCATAGAATATTTAAACCAAGAAGATGACATACCTATTTTGGTAGACATAGAAGACATAGAGGTAGATGACTACCTTGATTATATATTAGCACAACAATCAATTAAATATTATACAAATGAACAAGTACAATCAAATACAAAGGAAGGAGTTTCAACATCTTAGAGTTTTAATAGAAGCTATATTAGGTATAAATGTTAGAGATGAACAAAGCAGAAAGCAAGAGGTTGTTAACGCAAGAATGATATATGCGAACATACTTAAGGAACAAGGGTTTGGATGCAGTGTAATAGCTAAATCTATACGCAAAAATCACGCAACTGTAATACATTATTTTAAGCAATTTGAATGGTATACACAATCAGATGAGCAACTTAATAATAATTTTAAAAGGATAAAAAGAGAGTATAGAAAAGAATACGACCCTATCTACGAGATGAGTGATACTGAACTAAAAAAAAGAATTATTTTCTTTGAGAACTGAAAATAAAAAACTATATTCGGCACAACAATTTCTAACTTTAGAACTCACTGAAGAGAAAAAGAAAAACAAAAGACTCTGTAGTATCTTCTCATTAATAGAGGAGAGAACAAAGATTGGTAGCGAAGATGATGTCTTAAGGAAACTAAATACTTTTTACAATGGTGTATACGATTACTGATATAGATAAAGTCTTAAATAATACTTCTTGGGGTGTAAGAAGGAAACAAGATGAGCTATTATATATGGACTGTAATATGTACGCACACTTAGGTTGTGACTCCTCTAAAAAAGAAAAGCAAGAAGTCAGGGTAGCTTCAAGGAAAATATATCTTGCAATCAAATCAATAAACTCCGACTTAGGAACTTTGTTCTTACAATGTATGGATGATAAGACTTAACCGAGATGCAAACTCAAACCTCATATGACAAGGAAAGATTAATCCATATAAATAACTTAATGGATAAAATACACAACTCTACTAATGAAATATATGAGTGCCTTGTTGATAGAGATTTTAAAACCCTTGAGCTTACAGTCAGTAGTCTTCAAACATTACTAAAGGACATCTCACTTTCTATTGAAGATGACTTATAAGTACACACAGTTTTATTCTGAAAAACAACTGTATAATTTTTTAAAAACCTATTTTATAGATGACTTAATACCAACTGCAAAGTCAGCAAGGTTTGATTGCTATTCTAAAAAGTATAAGTTAAATGTTGAATTGAAATGCAGAAGGAAACATTACAATGATTTAATGTTGGAGAAGAAAAAGTATGACTCAATAATTGAAAGGAGTAATGCTTTAGATATGCTACCTGTATATGTAAACTCTACTCCACTTGGAGTGTGGGCATTTTATTTATTAGGTAAACAATACGATTGGTCTCACAAAGACCTACCTAAAACAACCCAATGGAATAAAGATAAGATTAGTAAGGAAGTTACTTACCTCAACATAAGTCAAGGCATAGATTTACTTTCTCTTCTTCCTCTTGGTAAGCTTTGATTTCTTTTTATTTTTATTTTCAAGCTTATACTTCTTTATCTTCTCTTTGCTAAACCCTCCTGTTGCGTAATACATCTTTACTTGTTTATCAGTAAACATCTTACCACTTGGACTTACGTTTTTATTTTTACCTACTTTCTTAAATGGCATAACTATTTATTTATTGTGTCTTCAAAGACACTTTTTTCTCCACATCTACAAAAGTGTGAGTAAAGCTCACACCTCTTGCATATCGGACCCCACATCTCTCTGTTCTTTTTATTTATCTTTTCGACAAGACTTTCCTTTGGAACGTGCTCATCTGTGCAAGGGAATCTTTCTTCCATATTTAATTAAACGAACTTTTACCTTTACTGTTATTACTATTAAATGGACTGCTTTTAGCTTTACCTCTTCCCCGGTCCGAAGCTTGAATTTCGTGATTTTTTCTTAGGACCAAAACTATTTTCTGATTTTTTCTTATAAGTTTTTCGCTTTGGTTTTGGTACATAATTATACAACTCATCCTTTTGTTGTCTTCTTATTTCCCTTTTCGCTTTTTCAATATTTTTCAAAGCTTGTCTCTCATCATATCCCGGAGAGTTTTCTCCATATGTTTTTTCCCACAACTCTCTGTCATACCTCTTCATATCAGTCTCACTGTCATATCCTTGAAGCATTTCTTTTTTAGTTCTTGTGTTTTCTTTAGCAAGCTTTTGTGCTCTTGTTAAGTCTCCATAAATATCTGCAAGAACCATCTTACGAACATCTTTATATAATGGAATAAAACCAAGATTACCAAGTAACTCTAATGGAAGTCTAACATATCTTTCTGCATCTTGTCTTTCTCTTGCATCAGGAGTCTTTCTATCAGGTTCAGTTAACTTCTTAGTAAGTAAATCTGCAGTACCTAATATTGGTCCGTATGCTGCACCCATCTTCATTAAGAAGTCTGCTAATCCTGTACCTCTACCTTGCTTTGGTCTTGGTACTATATTGTATTGTATACCATCTTTATAAGGGTCATAGTCTCCATCTCTTAAAAATTGTAATTGATTCTCATTAATATCTTCAATACCATAATTGATTATACTCTTGGTAGCATTACCAAAGTCTCTACCAAACAGTAAAGAAGTAAATGCTGAAGCAAATGATTGACCTAATCTTTTGTCAAATGATTTACTGTCAGACTTACCTTTGTTCATTACTGTATCTCCAAAACTTTTCCCTGCAAACAAATCATCTTTATCATCATCATCGTTTGTTAACTCACTTAATGCTTCAGAGAGAATAGAACCAACCAAAGTATATAATACCATTCTACTTGTAACACCTCCTATTAAAGCAGCACCCTGTGCCTTACTAAGCTCTCCCTTACCAATCATATTCATAATACCTGTACGAGCAGTTACATATTCAAAGATTAAGAACCTTGTCATAAAGTTATTGAAGGCATTAAAAGCTTTTAAACTCATAGACATATTAGGTCTGTTAGTTCCTTTTAATAATCCCATAAACGCATTATCAGTAGCTCCTGCCATTACAGAACCTTTGTCTGCTCTTGTCTTAGCTTCACTTAAAGCATCTCTATACTGCTCCATATAAGCAGTATCATTAGCTGCAATTTTAGAGAAGTCAGGTTTCTTTCCTGTAATCTTAGTAAATGTTTTTTCAAAAGTTCCAAACCAAATTGGCTTCATAATTAATTTATCAGGTGTAGATATTAAAGTATCGGCAGTAAACTCAACACCTTTAACCCATCTTTGACCTGACTGATTCCACATCTTACCTAAGAAGTTTGAGAATTTGTTTTTAGCTTTACCTCCTGATACACCTATAGATTGATTTAAAATATTACTATCAACCATTTTACCTGAAAGCGTATCACTTGGGTATAAACGATTTGTTTCTGTACTTCCTAAGTTCCTCATAATGTTCACACCCTTTTCAGAGTTAAACATCTTCATCATTTTGGTTCCCATTATAAAACTCTTTGGGTCCACAATCAATGCATAACTCATATTAGAAGTAAGTTCAGCTACAAACCTTCCTGTACCTGCAAGTATAGAACGATAACCTTGCTTCTGAACATAGTCAAACACTTTGTCTGCTACAGAATTTTCAGTATAAGAGTTCATTAATAAGTTCTCAACAGATTCATCAAACGCAGATTTTATAGCATTGAATATTTCTTGTTGCTTATCACTCATACTTGTGTCTCCATTAAGTTTTTCTTCCATTCTATTCAAGGTTCTTCTTGAAGTTCTGATTGGTTCTGTTAAATGAAAATCCATTAAGGTATATTTCGCACCTCTCTGTACTGAAGCATACACATCAAAGTCTAATGCAGATACTGCTCCTGTTCTTTCAATGTTAGACTTAGCTCTTGTAGATGGTCTTAATGAATTGTTGTACTGTTCAACAAAAGATGGAGCACCCATAACATCTCCCGGAGCATTCTCTTGTATAACATTTAAGTGTACATAGTTTGCTCTTGGCTTAATACCTTCTCCTCTAATAATGTTTGCAGTGTATGTAGCTTTTGGTCCAAGCTCTGTATTAATATCTTGCAATACTTTTATAGAATTTTTTTCAGCTTTACTGAATGAATTATATAAAGCATCATTATCAAAGTTACCATTTGAATCAGTGTATGTATCTAAAATATCTTGTAACATTTTAGCATCTGCCTTTCCGTATTTAGTGTTACCTGACTTAATTCTTTTGATAGTAGCTTTTAAGAAATCAGACACAGGATTAACTTCTTTATTGTTCGGGTTAGATAAATATTCTAACTCAATCATATAAGCCATCTGTTTAAATTTAGAATTAACAAACTTATTGTTGTCTCTTCCAAACTCTTTCATAACTGCTTTCTCAGCTTTCTCTATTCTGCCTTGAACACTTTTTAGGTCAGTTCTAAATTTAGCAACTGCTTGTGCTGCCTTTCCAAATACTGCATTGAAAATATCTTTAGTCTTAAAGTCTCCAAATAATTGGTCAATATAGAATAATGGATTTCTTCTTACCATTTCATCTATAGATTTTCTTCTTGTTAGAATAGACTTTAATTTAGAATACATTCTTGTGATAGGTAAAAGCTTACTACGTTTGACTGCATTCGCACCTGAAGTAGAATCGTTATTTGCATTTATTTTTTCTACCATTACCTGTGCATAGTGTGGTAAGTATCCGTTATTAATGTTATCAATAACTCTCAGTAAGTTTTGAATATCTCTCTGACTTAATTCTTTAGCACCCTTTGTTCTTAGCAACCTTTGCAAGCTATTAGCTAAGTCTCTTTCATCCTGACTTGGTAACTCATTAGTGTTAACAATATCTTTAGACTCTAACTCCTTTAACAACTCTTGTCTACGTTGCTCTTGTTCTGCTTCTGAAACTGTAATTGAACTTGCAATTGGCATAATCTGTTTCTTATACTTTTTCATTACCTCTAACTGTTCATCAGTTATTACACCTTCACGTTTCATTAAAGCTAATGTAGATGCATAATCTACCTTGCCATCATCATCAGTTACCTTACCTTCAAAATTATCAAAGGTTTCAGATAACTCTATTGCCATTGACTGTTCCTCATCTAACTGTTTTAATATGGCTTCAGTCTTTTCAGTTACTTCTGAAATCTCTGTAAGGTCTAATACAGTTTTTCTCTCGCCCATCATATCCACTAACTCCATATAAGTTTCAAGCACACTATCAGGAATCAAAGATGGATTAACAGAAAACAATCTTTGTAGTTGTGGTTTAACTGCATCGGCTATACCAATCTTAGTTTTTATGTTTTTGATTGCTTGCTTCCTTCTTATGTTTGCTCTTTTAATTGTATCAGCGTATTCTGCATTAGCAAATACTTTACTCATATAATCAACAAACCTTTCTATAGAAGAATCATTAAACATATTAACTCTTGAAAACTTAGAAATAACTGCTGCCATTTGTTTAGGAGAAATTTTCCCCTGACCAACCATATCTTTAATTTCTTTAGTCAGTTTAACACTTGCTTTTGCCCAAGCTTGTACTGCAGTTTTAGCACCCCTGTTTAATAGTTTTATTTGTTCAACTAAACCTTGCTTTTCACTTACTGTTATTTTCTTTGGGTTAGTTATACCAAGTATTCTTTTTACTCCCGGAGCTTTCTTTTCTTTTAAACCAAGTTTTTTACGGATGTCTCTGAACATAGCTTCTCTTTGAACGTCTGTCATATTCTCATACAACTTAGTTCCTTGCAAGTAGTTAATTACATTCTCAGGAATCTTGCTAAACTTAACTCCTCTATTCTTAGACTTCTCAATAATACCATCAACTTCTCCCATAACTCTTTCATAAGAATCTCTTATACCAAGTTTACGAGTAATGTCTCTAAGTATTTCCTGTCTTTGTATGTCATCAGCTTTATTATAAGAATCAGAATTGTTAACTATGTCCATTATACTTTTAGGAATAGCTCTTAACTCTTTACCACGCTTAGAAGCTTTTTCTTTAGCAGTATCAATCAATGCATCAACTAAATTATTTACTTCATCAGATAATCGTAACCTTGATTTTGATGATGCTCCGGTATCAGAAGCATCAAACTTTATTTTACTCTTGGCATCTACTGCTTTACCTGCGAACAAATCTGCGAGACCTGTATTAATAAAGTCCTCTAAGCTCATATTCTCAATCTGTGAAGACTTTAATTGCTCAGTTGTACTAAACTTCTCCTTTATATATTTAAAGGTTCCATTCATCCACTCTTGGAATTTAGATTTTTTAGCTGCATTAATAATGGTCTCTCCTTTATTTCCCATCAACTCAACTAATGCTTCTTCTCTTGCTAATTTATTGTCTCCGTATTTTGCAATAGCTTCTTTTAAAGCTTTAGTTCCTTCAACTAACTTTAAACCTTGTGCTAAAAGTTTAGTTCCTTTTGCACCACTTGCTTTACTTCTTAAGAAGTCAATCCATATATGACCAAACTCGTGGATTGGTGTAGCTAATGATTTAGAATCAGGATTAAGAATTACCTTACCATCTTTAGTAAGACCAAGAATCTTGTTTCCTTTAGTCTCCTGTGTTCTTGTTCCCTCCTCATTGATAGCTTCATTAAAAGCTTCTACTGTATTAGATACAGTAACACCGGGAAACGCAAACCTTAACTTAGCAGATAATAACTCCATATCACTTATCCCACCTGTTGTAACCTTATCCATTTGGAATGCTTGGTCTGTAGCAGCAGTACCCATTGTTTGACCTGCAACTACTTTTTGATTAGGAAGTTTACCTGACTTATCTTTCTTAAACATTCGATTAGTCTTCGCCCTCCAAGATGGGAATATATCTATACCATTAGTAGGGTTCTTAATAAGCTTTATAAGTCTACCCTTTGGTCCGGTTCCGTAGTTTTCGTGGTCTATGTTTATTACCTCTCCACCATTTCTTACATCAATACCCATTATAGCAACTACATCCCCTTTGTTAGACTTTAACATTGAAGGTTCTCCTATTGCACTATATATATTGTCAGCAGTAAATATGTTACTATTATTTTTCTTAGCTCCCTCATACAAAGCTTTTATAGTCGGCTTTCCGTTTTTCTTAGCTCCTTCTCCTGCTACAAGATTAGTAAATATCATTCCTCTTTCATCAAGAGACATAGTTGTTTTATTTCCTTGTGCTCTTTCTTTTGCTTGTTTAGATATTAAGTCCATTAATTGACCTAAAGTTTTAACCTTATTATCTTTTATTTGGTTTAAGATATTTGTTGCCTTGTCTCCTTGATTTGTTTTGGTCTGAGCTTCTAATCTTGTAATCAAAGCATTCATTGCTGAAGTCTGATTTTTTTTAGGTTGGCTTTTTATCTCAGGAGCCATCCATCTAAAAACTGCTTCATTAGAATTTACTGCATCGTTACCCATTCTAACTATCGCCATAGGAACGTGACCATTAGGTAACTTACCTTCTGCCCATAATCTATCAAATAAAGCTTTGTTTTTTTTGTAAGCATCAACCCCTGCTTTAACTTGAGATTCGGATTTATCTACTCCTACACCTGCCCAAGCAGCATTCTTATTCTTACCTCTTGAATTAAATCCTAAACCACCATTTATCTCCATCGGATTACCTTTAGAGTCTGTGTATGTTCCTGAACCAAGTAAGTCAGATATACCTGTAACCATTGGTATACCATCAAACTCTTCTATAGTTCCTTCCATTTGCTCTACCGATTCAAACCCTAAAGCTTTAGCATCTGCCTGAGTAAATTCTTGAGTAGACTTACTATCACTCATTGGTGCAACTTGTGTCTTTGAAGACACTTCAGGAACAGTAAACATTTGTTCCTCTTCATTCATTGCATCCATTTCGTTTGCAATAGCTTCTACATCTCCACCTTCTGCATTTATTAATGACTCATCAGTTTGATTATCTAATCTAAATCTTGGTTTACCATCTGCAGTTATTTCATCATTTAAACTTTCTACGTTGTCATCAAAAGACTGATTGTCTCCTTGTTTATCTTGTTCGTATAAGTTTCTTGCAGTTTCTATATTACCACCTGCTTGCTCTAAGTATGATGCTTGTTCATCATTACCTAAATCATTAAAGTCTTGTACTTGGTCAATGGTAGTACCTTCAGCAGCAGCATCCATTTTCTCTTGCTCAAGTAATGACTTAACATTTTTATATTCTTGAGTAGTGTAAACTGCATTTTCTCCTTTTAATTCTCCAATTCTTTTTATAACCTCATCATTAGTAACTTGTTCTCCTACTACTTCATTCTCTACTTCTTCACTAATTTGATTTTCAGTTAAATCGTTTATCTCTCTCTTAATTTTATTAGCTTTTTCTTTAGCTACTTGAGTTTTATTTCCTTCTAACTTGTTTAGCTCTAATTGAAGTTCAACTATCTTATCTAATGTTTTTGAATTTATACCGGGATTTGCTTCAGTAACTAATTTTTTTGTAGACAACTCAAGAACCCTGTCTTGCATTTTACCTTTCCTACCCTCATAATCATTCTTAATTACAATATCTGAAGATTGTAATTCTTCAAGAGTCATAGTTTCTATTAAGTCATCTATGACTGCTCCATCAACTTTTTCTCCGTTTACTTTATAGGTTGCTTTACTAAACCTTGTAGCCACAATATCTTTTACACCACCCGGTATTTCTGCTAAACCTTCAAGTGCAATTTCAGATACATCCATATCCTGACCTATTGCTGCTCTTGCAGTAGCTTCTCCTGTAGAACCACCAATTGCTTCAACTGCACCTGCACCTAAAATAGATTTCATTTTTAACCCTTTAGTAGCCATCTTAGAAGATTGCTTACCACCTTTAGTTAATATTTTTGTACCTATCTTACCACCTATCTTACCTGTCACTGCATCTATAGCACCAATAACTAAACCTCTTGCAACTGCTTTATTACGAATGCTTGAATACTTCTCAGGGTCATTTAAAATTTCTTTTACTAACTCTGCAGTTAGTTCCTCTCCTTGTGCTTCTTCTTGTAGTAACTCTGAAAACGTAGAGCCAATCTCAAGTGCTGAACCGGCTGCTGCAAATGCATAAGGCATTGAAGACAGTGCTCCTGATATTGCACCTGCTGCTCCACCAACTACAGTACCAAATCCCGGAACAACTACAGTACCACCACCTGCACCTGTTGCAGCTCCAACTGCAGCTCCACCACCTACTATTGCACCAAATGTTGCTAATGAATCTGTATTAGAAGCCATTGAAGAAAATGAGCTAAGTATTAATTCAGGTAAAACTGTACCACCTGATTTAGCTAACCCTAATATAACACCTAATAAACCTCCGTGCTCTTCATATGTAGCTTGATACTCTTGCATTTCTGCAGACATACCATATGCTTGAGCATCTCTATTCGCATCTAAATATCTTTGTATTTGAGCCATATCAGGAGTAGTACCTGATAGTAAAAGGTCCGAAGCTTCTTCGGCTGCAAAACCTTGAGCTACACCACCGGCAACAGAACGTGCCATATCATCAATAAAGTCTCCAATACCAAGTGGTACTACTGAGTCAAGTCCTCTTAGTGCATCTCCAAAACCACCTGTAAAATAGTCTTGTTCTGTATAACCTTTATCAGATGCATCTTTAAAAAAATTAGAAAACTTACTTCCCCAATCTATTTCTTCTTGACCTATTTTTTCTACTTCTTGTTGCTGATTCAATGGTAATCCTGAAGTACCACTTCCTGAAGAAACTGAGTCTGAACTTTGTTGTCCTCCATTTTGACTTTTTTTTTTAAGGACACCTTCTTCAACATATTGTTGAAAAATGTCTACACCATACTCCTGAACAAACGCAGTGTCAGTCTTAACATTTCCGTTTGGACTTTGATACATTTCTCCTGTAGCTTGGAACTCATTATTAACAGGTTGACCACTTTCTTCAACCTGCATTTCTTCTTGACTAACAGTATCAACTCCACCATCTACCTGTCTGAATGTACCTTCTTGAACATACTTATTAAATAAGCTTGGGTAGTCTCTTCTTAGTTGTGATTCAGCAACTATATTACCATTAGGGGTTTCAAATTTCCTTTCCATATTATCTATTTATTAATCAATAGGTATTCCGTTTGCATCAACTCTCTTACCTTCCCAACTATTTTCTTTTTGGAATTTGTTTTCGTTAGCTTTAACATAAGCGTTTAACCAATTTTTTAGAGCAAAAGTAGATGCTGCTGCTCCATCATCATCACTAAAGAAATCAGCTCCAATTACTAATGGTTCTGCTTGTGGATGACCCGGCATTGTGAAAGATACAAAATCTCCATCCATATCCGTAAACTCAACACCTTCAAAACCGGGCATAGCATTTATTTTATCAATTGCTCTTTGTCCAAACTCTGCTTCGTTTAATTTAAACAATGCTCCTCCTGAGTCTTGGTCGTAATCTGACATACCTGCTCCAAATACTATATCTTCAACTAAGTCATCAGTGTATTTATCTATATCTGTAGAATAATCAAATGATTCTTTTGACTTCTTACTTACTTTAGAAGATGTCTTACCTTTTTTATTAAACTTAGCATCTTTATCATATCCACCTCTTTCAAGTGCTTCAGCAATGTTAGATTCTCCTGTTAATAATGGACCTGCAGATTCAATAAACTCAGCTTGAGATTTTAATTTTGGTATCATTTCTCCAACTGCTGATGCTCTACCTGCAGTAACATCTGCTTGGGTAGCTGCATATAATTTTTTAACTCTTCTTGGGTTATTCGGTCCTTCATCTTCTGTTTCTTCAAAATCAACATTATCTTCCATCACATAGAAAGAAACTGCTCTATCTTCTTCTTCTCCTGATTCAGCATTAATATAAGTTACAACTATGCCATCTTCATTTCTTGCTACACCTTGAATGTTATCGTTTTGGTCTCTGAAGTAATCAGTCGCACCTTGAATAGACATATCATCTCCTTTGTACAAGTCAGCAATTTTAGTAACTTTTGCATCAAGGTCTTTGTCGCCTTGTTTTTTGTACATCTCTGCCTGAGTTTCAGGTCTCTTCTCTTTATATACTTGTGCTACTTTAACTTCTTCTGTGTAGTCTAAACCTATATCTATTTGTGCTTTATAAGCTTCTCTTGCAACTGCTTTTTGTTCATCACTTAAGTTTGGTATTTGTCTACCACCCTTACTCTCCATTAATATCATATTCTCTGTACCCGGTATTCTACCATTAGCAGGGTCTCCATTAATAAATACATCGTCAGGATTAAATGTCATATCGTATTCTTTACCATCAGGAGTCTGATTAACAAAGTCTACTAATACACTACAACCAAAGTCAGGATTGGAGTTTAATTCTCCATCTATAAATGTGTTTTGAGATTGTTGGAATAAGTTGTAACCTTTTAAATCTGATAAATCAACACCCATCTCATTGGCTAATACTTGTAATTGAGCATCAGTTTTACCATCAAAACCACCCTCTCTTGTTCTAATATCTTCTATGGTTTTAAATATACCTGCTTTATATTTATTACCTAATCTTTCCATCACAACCTTTTGCTCTCCTAAACCTTCAATATAATTTTGAGCACCACCAACAACATCATATTGAGTCTTCTTACTTTTTATTCTGTTTTGAAGTTGTTGTACAGTTACTAAGTTATTTGGGTCAGGGTCAGGGATTAAAGGTGCAGTTCCTGTGCCTTTAAAGTTAGGGTCTTTAATAAGTTTTGCCATAGACATAACACCTGAACGTGGATTAACAACTAATTCAGTTTCAGTGAAATTAGCAAACCCTTCTACCTGTTCCATCATCCAAGCATCCATTCTTGATAATCTTTCATTGACAGGTAAATCAGCACTCATCATTGACATCTTAGTTGCGTACTCATCATTATAATCCTGTATCAAACTGAAAGCTTGGTCTGTACCATCAGAAAGATTCTGTCTCATAAGAGTATACTGTCTTGGATTTAATTGACCTGACTTAAGTAAAGTCTCTTGCATCAACATTTGTTTCTGCAATTTATCGGCAGCATTTAAGGCAAACTCATTAAGTTGAGTATTTTCTCCTTGAGGTACATTATTAAGAATGGTTTGATAATCAGCAGTGGCTTGGTCAATCGCAGCTTTCTTATCTTCCCTTGTCTTAACCTCTGCGTTAAGCATATCTACTGTGTCAGTAGCTATCTGATTCCAATTTAACTGAGTATCTTGAGGGTCTTGTTGAACGTATCCGTATTTAGTTGCCATATTATTTTATTTTAATTTCCCGGATTATACCCCATATAACTCGTAAGAGGTTGATTCATTTTGTCTTGATAAGCTTGAATATACTGTGGACTACTTCTTAAATCGAATGCCATATCATTTCCTACTGCTCTATTAAATGCTCTAAAGTCTCTATTGTTCATAGCATTAAAGTCCATAGTTGCAATATCTTGTCCAAAATACTGTTGTTGTCTTTTGTTAAACATATTAGCATCTTTACTTGGTACTTTCATTGAACTTCCATCTGCCTTTACATACGGATTAGTTGAAACTGAATCACCAATATTAGCAGCTCTACCTGCCTTTACATCTGCAGCAGTTGCTTTTTTTGTTGAACCTTGTGCAGCTCCCATTGCTGATTTTTGAGCTGCAGTGTTCTTGCTATAAAGTGGAGCCATAGCTAAACCTTGTTGTGCAAATGCTAATGTTGATTGAACACCTTGTTGTCTTGCAGCATTAGCTGCACGTTGTGCATCGGATGCTGCCTGTTGATTACCGGCAACCTCTTCTAAATCTAAAGCCACATCTAAGTCTCTAAGTCTTGAATCTTCTTCAATGATTGCATTTTCAATGTTAGTCATCTCATCTGCCATTGCACCTCTGATTCCGGCTTGACCTTGTTGTTGTGCTGCATATACTCTACCGGCAGTAGCTGCAGAACCTCTTTCACTTTCGATACCTGCTTCAGTTGCTTGAGCACCTGCACTTAACATTGCTTCTCTTTCTAAATCGTAAGCTTCTTTTTTAATAGACATTTGTTCAGCAAAGTTAACATCTAACTTTCCTCTTGCTGCTTCCATTGCTCTATCAGCTTCTTCTTCTGCTCTCTGTTGAGCTTTCTTTTGTTTATTAGCTTGTGAGAAAGACATACCGGCACTAACACCTGATATAACTAAACCTCCAACTGCTGCCGTTACTGCTGCCATATTATAATTTTTTTATCATTTCACTTGTATAAGAATCAGCTTCTGTATACCCTAATGTTTTATACGTTTCAACCAACCCTTTATGTTTTATCAAAGCATAACAATACTTTGCTCCTTTATTCTTACATAAGTTAGTTAATGTCTCTATTAATAAACCTATTGCGTTTGACCTTTCAGGTTTCTTTTTATAATCCTTGTTTGATATTATCCAATCCACCCAAGCTACTCCTGAATTTGTAAAGTAAACAAACCCTGCACAGATAGGTATTTCTTTATCCAATATCATCATTCCACCTGTACCATCTTGAGGTAAAAAATCTTTTTGTGGAGCTTCCCATCCCCAATCATTCCACCACTTAACTAAATAAGTATCATAATCTAACTCATTCAGTGGTCTAATATCAAGTATTTCTTCTACCATAAGGTTCCTACAAAGATACTAAAATTAAGGAAATGATTTCATAGCTTCTGTCTCAACTGCAAACAATTCTACTTTATCAGTGTTATTATTTTCAATATCAAAGACACCATAGTGACCTAAGATTCCGTGAGACTCAGCGACTGCGTTCTTTAAATATAAAATATAACTGTTTTGATTCGATGGTATAGTTCCTGTTACATCAACTACAATTTGATTAATTCCTGCCGGTAAATCAATATTTATCTCTGTAACTGCTCCCATTAATGTAGGGGTTAAAGTTGGGGGAGTTCCTGAAGGAACACCAAAATAAACTACATCTCCAATACTTAATATATTACCTACATATGTAGTTGTTGGGAAATTTAAACCATAAGCAACACCTACACCTACAACCGGAAGAATAGTGTCTGTTGTTCCTAAACCATTTAAAGAACGCAATGGAAACTCTTGAGGTCCATCAGCAGGGGTTGTGCCTTCATTTCTTAAAAACGCAAACCAACTCCCTTCTTTTTCTTCAAAATATTCGTACTCTATAAAACCTGTTGTTTGTATATCACTAAACATAGTTAGTTTCCAAGCATCACTTCCTTCTAAATTAATTGTTTTCCATAATTTATTCTCTAATGGTTGGTCATTAAACACTGAAGTTAGTGTTGATGGATAGTCAACTCCATAATAATTATTTCTTCTTTCATTTGTATTATGCCTATATAGATTACCACCACTAAAAGTGTAGAAATAGTTATTCATCCCAACCATCCAATCAGGAAAGTAAGAGTAAAAAGATGTCCAACCTTTCACTTGACCACTATCAAAAGTTAAAGTGTAATTAGTTCCTACAGTAGTTCCTGAATCAGTTGGTCGGTCACTTTTATATCTTGTAAAATCTGCCATAATATATTTTTTTATAAAGGTTAACTACACAGTACAACCTGAGTAACTACCCCTAAATTTGTTTCGTATTTGAATCTACTACTATTTGATGCAGTATAAGTTCTCCATCCATCAGTAGCTCTAACATTTCCATAAGGGTCTTGAAAAACTTGGTCTCTAACATCAGGATTCATAGTTGAAGCTCTTAATGATGTGCTTACACAATATAAACTATAATTTTCAGGTAAAGAACAAGCTTCAGTATCTGTAGATAAAGGAACAAGTTGAGAATTAAAAGCATCCAATAATACAGGACAACTTGCTGCTCCTGACCAAGCAGTACCACTACAAGGTCCAATAATACTTATTGTAATAATGTTTGGAGATGTAGTAGGTTTAGGAACTACAACAACAATATTTCCGGGAGTAGTAGTACCTGCATCATTAAGAACTAAATCTGCATTAGTTATAGTTACACTTTCTGTATTGCCTGAATTTTGAAATCCACCATTAATATAATTAAATACATCTAAGTCGTATGTTCCGGGAATACTTGAAACACCACATCCCCCATTTACACCAATGAATGTAAAGTTACCTGCAGACCCTGCTGCATATCCTACTGAATTGGAAGTACCACCACCTGCAGAAGTTGTACTCCTTTCTCTAACTCCTATGTTGTAACTTTGAGTACCAAAATCTACTTTTATACCATCAGGTACACTCTGTGGATTCATACTAACTATTATAGCACCAACATCTGCTGCAGTACCACCAACATCTAAAGTCACTCTATATAATCCTGTACCTCCTGAAGCGTTAATAGTTCCACCACAAGGTTCTGCACAACTTGGGCAATCTGCCGGTGCATCTAAAAAACAACCTGAAGAGGTTACGTTAAGATATCTTGATATTATACCATCTGAATAATATCCGGCAGGAGCACATACAGTCAATCCAATGTCCATATAAACGGCAGTTGAATTACCTAAAGTTGTTCCATCTACATAATATTGAGCACTCATATTCTATTTTTTTTGTGTCTTCAAAGACACTTTATTAATCAATTAAATCACAATCACAACAAGCATCTGTTAATTCTTTATTATCAAAACACAAGTCAATTAAAGTTGGCTTTCTATAGTCATATATAATATACAAATATTCTCCATCTTGAACAGGTGGCATAGTAAATGTACCTGTATAATAATTAGGAGCACCTGCTGAATTAGTTGACATAGGTATTGATGCAGCTAATAAACTTCCAACTGAAGCTTGTGTGTTAGCATAGTTTTGAGTAGTTGCTAACCATCTAAATTTATTTGAAGATGGTACAAAAACTGCAGTATCTCCTGCAAATTTATTAAAAGCTAAAGTAACATTTGAACCCGGTGTAGGTATTGGACCTGAACCTGTATTACCTAATATTGAGCTATAAAAACTTACAATTGGCTGGGTACTACCTTGACCAAACTGAACTTGTGTAGATTGCAATGGAGACACATAGGTTCCATCTACAAATCTATGTTCATTATGAACTAATAAACCTTGTTCGTTAGGTGTAGTTGCACATACTTCTACTATTGTTATAGACTTAGCATCAGGACAAGGAACAGTTAATATTAAAGTTATGTCTGTTTGACCTTGAGCCGGTGTAATAGTAACATTACATTCAGTTATACTTATTTTACTTTTATTAAATGTTATAGAACCATCTTGAGTCTGATTGTTTGCTTGCTGAGTAATACCATCATACTCTATAGTAATATTAAAACTCCCTTTTATGGCTTGAAGAGACCAAGCTACTTCTACATCTCCAACTGTATCTCCTAATTCAAAACAGTTATCAAAAGGTTGTTCCGGTGTAATAGTAATCTCTTGTTGAATACCACAAGCAACACAAGTTTTAGGTATAGGAATACCTTGTTGGTTAGCTGAAAGTACATATTCATTCATATAAGGGTCAAACCCTCCAAGCTTTTGTTTCTCAAAATCTACTAAGAATAAATCTCTAAACCAAGTTCTCATACCATATGATGAAACAACTTCTAATTGTTCATTACTGTAAGAAGTTCCTACTAATCTAAGAACAGAACCTCTTTTCGCATCAGTAAAGTATTTGTCAGCACCCCATTGTGCAAAACTCTCAGGATTAAAACTTATTCCAAATTCTTCTATTCTCGCAATTTGAGTACCTAAAACTTCAGGAACAGATTGTAGTAAGCTACCTGTACCTGCATCAGATAATAAGTTCTTACCTGAAAGAACATAAGATATTTTATCTTCTTGAAATGTAAGTACATCTGTTTCTCTTGCAAATAATTTTTGTATTGGACCAAAAGATTCTTCTAATGGTTTAAAATTAAGTAGACCTGCATTAAATTCATTTAATCTATTTACGTTAGACTCATCATTATATATACCACTGTAAGTAATATCTGCAAATCTTCTTACTTCTTTATAATCTAAAGCTGCAGTAGATGTTACTCTATTTCCAAGTTTAAAGTCTTTTCCTAATAAACTGTCTCTAATTTTATAACTTTCACATCCATTTCCAAAAGCATAGCAATTAAAAAAATCAGTATTACTTATTGCAGGTTGTGAAGTTGCAGGGTTTAAATCTTGGTTTTGTATATTACCTAAATGAGTACCATCAATAATAGGTGTTGAACTATTTAATCCTGTTACATTAGCTGAAGATGAAGGTGGTGTGCTTGAATTAATTGATGCAGTACCACAAGCAGCAACAAAAACTGAATTTGAGTCAGGAGCTATAGATATTTGTTGTGGTAGTCCACTTGTATCTTGATAATCAATAACGATTGGAAAAGGTTCTCCTGAAAGAACTGCAACATCATATTGACAGAAATTATCTCCTCTTACAATACCGAATGAATCTTCTCCTTCATACCATATATCAGGAGATGCATCAAGAGGTTCGCTTTCAAAAATTAATGTAGACTCTGCTCTATAAACTATTATTCTACCCTCAATACTTGACCTTCTATTTTTAAAATGTTTTGAGTTTTCACAAGCTCTTGTTCCTGAAACATATAAATAAAGTGGTTTTTGACTTCCATCTAACATTGTTCTAAGATTTCCAAATTGCCAATAGTTTGTACCTAAACTTCCATTACTCGGAGCACCTGTAGGAACTGCAGTTAGAAATTCATTTTCAATATCTCCACCACCTGCACCTACTGTAGAAATACCTTGAGTAATTACATTTTGTAAGTTATCTCCTAACCAAAAGTCGTAGAAACTATCATAATCTTGAGATGCAGTAACTGTTTTTTCTAATTTGTATTCTCTTAATTCACATTTACCATCTCCATCTCTCGTTCCTTCTCTGTACATTTTAAAGTTAAACTCAATTCTTGAACCTCCCGGAACATCATATGGGAAATAATCATTATTCGGACTACCATCTCCTCCTAAATATACTTTAAGAGCTATTTGTGGAAATGTATCTCTTTTTTTTGCAGTTTGTTTTGCAGTTCCTGTATCAATAACTGCGTTAGCAGAACTTTCAACAGAAAAGTTCCTTGCCTTTATCTTCATATATGTACCTGCCAAGAAACTAAGCTCGTTACCTTCGCTATCAACAGGTTCAAACTCATCTCCATTATAAGCTTTCTTTTCTAATACAGTAGAATATATACAATTTGTAGTTGGTCCTGAACTATCTGCTTTTACTATTAATCTTTGACCATCTGTAATCTTAGCAGAGTTTTCTCCTTCTAATAAAAAGTATGTATCATTAGTGTCAGGGTCAGTAAAGAATATGTTTGTAAAAATAGTGTCGTAAGTTTCTTTATCAGGTTTAATAGCAAACTTATATCTTGTTGCCCATTTAGGAGCAATTTGTTCTTTTGGAATATTTACGTTAAGTATATTTCTTGTAGCTGATTGAGAGCAGTCTATATGCTCTGTATTATATTGACTAACCAAAGCAGTAGTTGCTCTATTAAAGTCATCCATATAAATCATACCAATTTCATAACCTCTATTACTATGTAAGCTTGAACCATTACCTGACTTTGAATAAGTAAACTCACTGCTTGTCATATTAAAATACTCAGTATTTAATCTTCCTGAAGTTCCGGCAGTATCTTTATATTGAACTGCAGGGAAAACAAATTGAATTAAACTATTGGAAGTGTTTGCAGTAGCTGAAATAGCTTCCTCCGGTGCAGTTATACCACTTGCAAATTTTGTACAATTAATTCCATCAAGAACTAAACTTCCAATGAATTGTTGATTATAAACATCAGTCATTGTTGTTCCATTATCTGCAGTAGCCATAGGTTGAATAGTACCACCCGGTAAAGATGTTCCTATAAGAGCTTGAAACTCTGCTGATGTTACCCATTCATACACAGATGCATAATTTGTTGTAAGTAAAAATGCAAATGTAACAATTATCGGTCCTTCATTAATAGTAGATGATGTTGGTGTAGGAGTAGTACCATTCCAAGTGTAGTGTTGAAAATTAAATGAAAAAGCAATTAATGCACCTTCAATTAAATCAATTCCTGTAAAGTCTAACGTAGCTTTACCTTGAGTAGCTTGTTGTGTAACTCCACCAATAGTGTAGTTAAAAGCAGTAAGCGTTCCATCTTTATCTTCAGGGTCAAAACCTATGTTTTCTTGAGACACTGTAAAGTCTAATCTAACAGGGTTATTATCCTTATCAACCATATCATAACCTTCTATATAGTTACCATACATAAGTCTATTACCCATAATAGTTTGAGCTTGAGCATATCTTGGAACATTATCATACATTCTTAATATGTCTGCTTCAGGTAAGATTGTAAATATTTTACTGTTTTTAAATTGGTATGTTACATCCTGATAATCTACATATCCATTATCAGCTTTAGTTAGTTTTTCTATAATTTTTACAACAGGACTATTAGCATCTTTAAATAATAAATCTATACCTTTTACTAATGGACCACCTGTATTAAAAGTAATCTCAGCAGTATTGTAAAAGTTAGTCATACCTTCATTCAAATAACTTTCTTGAGTAAAGTTAAATTCATTAGGAATAAAAGCAGGGTTTGAAAACTGAGATGTAGCTGAATACTCATCATCTTCGTACTTATATCTATATGCAAAACATATAAATCTTTCTTCTAAAAAAGTTTCTTGACCACCTGTTTGAACTAAATTTACTGTAGGAGAATCTACAGGAGGTCTTTTTATTACTAATATATCTTCTGCTAAAAACCCATCTACATTGTTTACAGGGTCATCGTAATTCTTTGTTACATTAATTCTTCTTGGAGCATTTAGGTTATCAGTAAAAAACAATAAATCTTCTACTCTATTGATTCCTGTTATTAGAAACTCTTTATCAAAATTTAATGTAGTGTTTACGTTAAACCCATCATTTATACTTTCAATATGGTATTGTATAATAGTTGTTTTAGTGTCATATGATACTATTAAATCTAATTTACCTGTAGGACTTTGTGTAAAACCTTCATCGTGAATAAACCAATATATAGTTTCATTAACTCCATCTTCAAATGCACCTATACATTTGGCTTGAGAAGACAATGGAGTTCCATTATATACAATAGTAGTTAATTGCTCATTCCCTTTTGAGTTCTCTATAACTCCTATTTCAGCAGCTTCAGTTGAACCCATACGAACATTTAATGCATCAATGTACTCTCCGTTTGGAACGAGTCGTTCATCAACCATTTTATTCATTTTACCTAAAGTAAAGTTTCTTGTAAATTTTGCCATTTTATTTTATCCATTTATCTCTACCCCTTAAGTTTTGCAATAATCTTCCGGGATGGATGTTTGAAATTCTAATTTTTGCATTCCTCAATAAAGCTGACTTTCTTTTTCTTGTTCTTGATACTATATATTCTTGAACACCAACTTTAGAACTTAATATAGCAAATTCAATGTAAGCATAAATAAACTCTTCAAATAATTTATTTACAGTTACTAAGCTATCATCTCCGTTCTCCATACCATCAGAAACATATTCAAGTATACATAACTCATCAGCCATTCCTGAACTGAAATTTATTACACCACCTTTAGGGTCTATTTTAAATGTAGGATTTATATTTGCAGTCTCTGTATTTAAGCCATATCTCGCACCTATTTGGTAATCAAAATACCAATCTCCATCACAACAGTATCCTAAAGTATTATTATAAGGAGAGTTTGCATTTAAGTAAATACTTTTTTTACCCCCTGTAATTCTATCAAAATCTATTGTAGAGTGTTGTGGACTTAATGCATTACCCTCTAAATCAAAAAGTATCCTACAATCATTATCTTGTAAATAAGCAGAAGACCAATTGGTTTGAATGTTTTCAGATAATGGCATAAGAACACCTTCTTTATATAAAGATATCCTAACCCAATTCACATAGTCAGAAGGCAACACATATCTCAATGTATCACAAACGCTAAGTTCTAATATTTTTATTTCTTTAAAAGCATCATAGTTCAGTTCCTGTATTGCTCTTTTTGCGTGAAACAAAATCTTATATCTTGGTATATTATTTATAAGGTTGTGGTTTCCATAGTACATTAACATAAAATTGTTAACGATATCTTCAAGTGAAACATATTGGTACGAACCCCAATTTTTATCTTCAGGAGCTAAACCTCCATTTTCGTAATATTGATATTGAGTTATATAAGCCATAATCTATTTTTCTTCTGCTACGCTTTCTTGTTCTTCAGCTTGCCCAAACTGAGTAGCTGCTATTTCTCTAATAGACATTCCTGCGTATTGTAATATTTTGTTTACTAAATTAACTTCATCATCATTAGGTAACTCAAAGTCCTGATAGTCAGGTTGTGATGGGTCAAATGATGGTTCTCCATTTGTTAAAGATACATATGTCCACTTAGGAACTAATGGGAATCTTATGTATTGTGCAACTATCTGTCCGGGTTCGTTTAGACCATCTATAGGATAAGCTCCTAAATACAAACCTTGCTCAGTATACGCAGGATAAGTTATTGTTGGTGCAGTAAGTATAGAATTGGTTAATAAATCTATTTTACTATTAGAAACTCTTTCTGCTTCGTGTATTACTTTACCTCCAAGTATAGAGTATTGAATTGGAAAAGTTGTAAATAATTCTTTTGTAACTCTTAATGCATTTTGTTGAACAAGTATCACACGAGTGTGATATGTAACACCATTTATAATTACAACAACCACATCTCCGGGTTCAATACCTAAAGCTATAAAGTCTGTAGTTACATCAATAACTGTATCAGTTGCATTTGAAATACCTGTAGTTCCACCTGTTCCATTTATATTTAATTTAACTAATCCATATGCTAAGACTTTGTTTATTAAGTAGTAATCATCACTTGTGGTTGTTTGAGATGGTAAAAAATATTGATTAGCAAATGGACCTAATTGTATTTTATCATATTGCAATAAAGGTTTCGTTTCAGAAAAAGTATCAATAACCTCTTCTAATCCTTTAGTGATATCAGCGTATCCTGTACCTGATTTACGAGCATTCTCTTTGTTAAGCTGATAGTTGTACTGATAAAAATAATCTTCAAATAAATCTAACTGTGCTTGTTTAGCATATAAGTTAAAATCAGATGGAGAGATATATCCATAATTATTTTTATTCAAAACAGACATCACTGTTTGTCTAACTGAATTTATCATCTGTCTTCTTTTACTACAAAGATAATGAAAAAAAAAGACCCCTTCAGTTTTTGAAGAGGTCTCTAATTTTAAATAGTATTATACTTTAATTATGTTGCAGTAGTATATGCAGTTAGCACTGTTCCTTCAGGAACTTTTACTTCAAACACCACTTCTGTCCATACTGTTTCTGCTGCTGCTATTTGAGCTGCATTAACTGCATCAGCTAATAAGCTATTAGCACCTGTTGCAGTAATCTTAATATGATGACTATAGTGACCTGCGTTAAATAATTCAACTAAAGTAGCTGACTTAATATCACAAAGAATACCTTCTCCTACAGGAGCATATAAGCTATCTGTTCGTGAAATAGTGAAAGCTTCTCCTGAAACTGCAATATCAGCACTAATATCTAAAGTGTTATTGTCAACAATTTTAGTTACTAAAGCAGTTTCTCCTGAAACTGTCATTTTAACTTTGTCTCCAATTCTAACTGTAGTTAAAAAGTTTTGACCTGAGTCAACTATTTGACCTGTACTTGTAGAAGTTGTTGTTCCACTGTCTACTGAAACACTTATTGGAAGTTTTAATAATTTTACCATTTTTATATTTTTAATTGGTTAATAAAAAACACTAATGCTTTTTGCATTAATGATTAACTCTACAAATATACAATTAATCTATTAAAGTTTCTAAGTGCTTAAGTACATCTAAACCATCATCACTCTTGAGGTAAGACACAACTAAATCATTAGCATCATTCCCAAAAGGAACATTCAGCATTTTAGTTTTATTGGTAGCAGTATTAAACCAAACTTCCTTTCCACTTTTTCTGTAAGCTAAGATTCCTTCAGAAAAGAATCTCTCAACTGTACCCATAATTTTTAATTCAGGGTCATTAACTACATCTAAAAAGTCTTCAGGGTTTGTTTTAGCAAATACTAATACATCTCTTTTTAA
>Ga0099800_1058_pt1 | contig 35112 bp, 19 predicted proteins | sample Uncmet6_SortRC_1_FD_89868 | JGI IMG/M metagenome (GOLD analysis project Ga0099800, IMG submission 89868) | Marine eukaryotic communities from CALCOFI LINE 67, Pacific Ocean - CN11_C50_N6_SortRC_1 | ecosystem: Environmental > Aquatic > Marine > Oceanic | place: Pacific Ocean: Monterey Bay... | reverse complement strand
AGGTGCGCTGCGAGTGCGTGCGCGCCGTGCGGCGGTGCCTCGACATCGCGACGTTCCAGCGGCGGGGCGGCGAGCGGCGGAGGGAGTGGGGGCGGTACTGCAAGGACGACGCGGCCAAGTTCGCAGTGCGCGGGGAGGGCCACTGCCACACCGTGTCGTCGACGATGGCGGCCTTCCTGTACCCGTGGTCGGCGCTGCTCGGGCTGGACCTCATGTACCGCGAGGACCCCGGCGGCCACCACCAGTGGCTCGAGTTCGCACTCCGCCCCGCCATGCGATGCTTCGCCTGCGACCTGTACCGCGACGACACCCCCACCACCGCCGACGGCCGCCGCCGCCGCGACGGAACGAAGCTCGCCGAGCCCATCGCCGACGCGTACGCCTGGGGCGAAGATTCGAGCGCGGGCCACCCCGCCACGCGGCCCAAGAGGCTCACGGACAGGCCCATTCGCGTCGCTCCGCTGCAGGACGGGGACGTCGCGGCGGCTCTCCTCGGTGGGGGCACCGTTGGTACAATAACTCCTCCTCTCGCTCACGTGTTGCCACGGCTTCCCCTGCAAGAGAAGAAGTAGAGAAGCGCAGCCAGCAGGTCCAGCCTAGTATACTGAGGAGGCTGAAAATGGATATGAGATAGAACGCGGAGAAAACTGGAGTGATTTTGGTTGTGTTTGTGTTCTGAACTGAGTTCTGCTGCTGGGGTTCTAAGTGGCTGACTAAGCGAGAGCAGCAGCCCTCTCTCCCTCTCCCATCTCCCACAAAAGCCGATTAAAGGTCTTATTTTTTTTACTGTCTGCGAGTTGTTTTCAACAACGAAAAACCCCGGGTCTCGGGTCTAATAACCGCAGCGCCATCGCGCGCACGGCTGCGTCTCTCCATGCCTTTTTCTCTCTCGCTTTCATCTCTAGCCAGCACCCCAACGTCTGCTTCGCCGCAGCAGGGCCCGTCGCCCTCCTTGCTCCCTCTTCCCGACTCCCCTCCTACCTTTCCTTCCCTGCTTCTCTCCTGCTGTTGTTGCTGGTGGCGTCGTTGTGCCTCGCGAGCAGCGTCCGCAGAGTCATGCACCAAGGGGTGTCGAATTCGGGGTACTTCAAGTAGTCCACGAGGCGTCCCCTGCGGCTGCTGCCGAACACGTGGAGGTGGAGGTGGTCGATCGAATTGAACGGTGGCCGATGGAAGAGGCCGTGGTACGGCGACGAGGGCAGTCTGCCAGCAGGAGCGCCGCTGTTGGTCATCGTTGTGGCGATGATGGTGCAGGGGGGAGCGGCGCCCCGACCGCCCTCCTCCTCGTCGCCCTGTCCGTCTCTCATGGCTTGGAGCACGGTGGCTCCCACGTCGACCATGTGCGTCAGCAGGTCCATGTCGTCGCTGGAGGCGGCGGCGGCGACGGACGACGACGAGGAAGCGGAGAGCTCCAGGTCGTCCACGGTCTTGATGAATCGGCCGCTCCCTGCGGGCTGCCGAGGCACCACCAGTACGTGCTCATCGCTGCCGGCGTTCAGCGGCACGAAGCACGCCACGCGCTCGTCCTGGAAGAGGAGCCGCCGTTCTTTCGCGGGAGACCCGTCGGCGCCGGGAAGCACGGTGCCGTCGGCAATTTGTTCGAAGAGGGAGTTGGTGACGCTGACGCCGTCCGTGTCGTATTCGACGCCCTTGTAGGACTTGAGCGCCCCGGACTCGTGAAATGTCTTGCTGTGACGCAACCCCATCGCACCGGAGGAGAGGATCAGCAGGAGGAGGGTCGCCGGTGGCGGCACGAGGCGCATGTAGGAGGGGAGAAAGAAAGGGGAGCGTCGTCACAATTGCGGCGGAGTGGCGTCATTCTTCTGCGCCATGGTTTATTTTTAAAAATATTTATTTGCGGCAGATTCTAAGATTCTAGGAGAGCCCCGGGATTGCCGCCCGTAGCGCTGCTTGGTCGCCCTGGACCTGGGTGAGATTGAGGTCGAGCACCGTGAGGCGGGTGAGCCCCGAGAGCCCCGCCACGTCGCCCTGGACCTGGGTGTTCAAGAGGTCGAGCACCGTGAGGCCGGTGAGCCCCGAGAGCCCCGCCACGTCGCCCTGGACCTTGGTGTTATAGAGGCGGAGCTCCGTGAGGCCGGTGAGCCCCGAGAGCCCCGCCACGTCGCCCTGGACCTGGGTGCCATCGAGGAGGAGCACCGTGAGGCCGGTGAGCCCCGAGAGCCCCGCCACGTCGCCCTGGACCTGGGTGTAACTGAGCTTGAGCTCCGTGAGGCCGGTGAGCCCCGAGAGCCCCGCCACGTCGCCCTGGACCTGGGTGCCGCCACCGAGGTCGAGCTCCGTGAGGCCGGTGAGCCCCGAGAGCCCCGCCACGTCGCCCTGGACCTGGGTGTTAAAGAGGCCGAGCACCGTGAGGCGGGTGAGCCCCGAGAGCCCCGCCACGTCGCCCTGGACCTGGGTGCTATTGAGGTAGAGCTCCGTGAGGCGGGTGAGCCCCGAGAGCCCCGCCACGTCGCCCTGGACCTGGGTGAAACGGAGGTCGAGCTTCGTGAGGCCGGTGAGCCCCGAGAGCCCCGCCACGTCGCCCTGGACCTGGGTTTCATAGAGGCTGAGCTCCGTGAGGCCGGTGAGCCCCGAGAGCCCCGCCACGTCGCCCTGGACCTGGGTGTAACCGAGGATGAGCTTCGTGAGGCGGGTGAGCCCCGAGAGCCCCGCCACGTCGCCCTGGACCTGGGTGCACGACTCGAGGTTGAGCTCCTTCAGCCCCGGCGCCCCCGCGGACAGCGCTGCGGCCCACTCCTCCAGGGGAATCGTCAGGTCCTCGTTGTAACTCATGTTCAGCACCCGCAGCGCCGCGCAGTAGCCCCCCCGCACCACGTTCTCCAGGAACGGCCGCACGGTCGCGTCCTTGAGCTGCAGGCTTTGAAAGTTGAGGGCACCCGCGCCGCCGACGGTGTCGGTGAAGTTTTCGAGGTACTTGGGCATGACGACCTTCTCCAGGTCCGACCCGCTGGTGAAGTGGCACTTGCTGGCGATCGCGTTGAACTCGCTGGGCGTGCACGGCATGCCCCGGGTGAGGTCCATCAGGCCCTCGTACAATCGCGCATAGGTGTCCTTATCATTCTTGCCAAAGACCAACCCCAGCCAGTCCTCCCCGTAAAACCCCGCCAGCAGCCTCTCCCGCTGGGCGAGGTCGATGCGCAGCAGGTCCCACGGCCGGGTCGCGAACCACCCGATCATCGCCTCGAACACCGTCCAGCCGGATTCGCGGTGGCCCTTGCGCACCATCGCCGGCCGGAACGCGCCCGTCTTGGCGTCGATCCACGCGGGCGCCGCCGGCTGGTCCGGCGGCAGGTAGTCGAGGATGATCATGACCGTCTCCACGTGGGCGTACCAGAGGTTGATGTTGACCAGTCCGGCGAAGAAGATCAGTTCCTCCTCCTCCGTGCGCAGGCCCTTGGGCTTGTCCTGGGGCAGGGCGTCCCAGTCCAGGAAGATGCCCACGATGCGCTCCTTGCCGCCCTTGGACCGGTCGCTGCCGGCGCCGAGGCGGGCACCGGCGTCATTTTTCCAGTAGTCTGCTTTCCCATCATTGTACGCCCCCCTCGACTTCCCTAGGGAGCCCTTCATGTACGTCTCGACGACCTTCTGCACGGTCTTGAGGTGGAACCCGTGCGGGTCGGGGTGGTCCACGGACAGCCAGCAGTACGACACGGAGAAAATCAAGAGCCGGTCCGCCAGCTCCTCCTCGCTGTACGCGTCCACGTCCACGAAATCGCTCTCGCGGCACTTCTGCAGGGGCGGGATGGGTATTCCCTTGCGGACGTAGTAGTCGACGGCCTCGGGCTTGAGGAGCCGAATCTTCTTGTCCTTCAGGATCCGCGCCAGCACGATCGGCGACTGGAACTGCTTGCCCCTCCGCATGCGCCGCAGCATCTGCACGGCCGCCTTCGTGGGCACGCAGCCGTCGCCGTCCATGGCGTCGCCGAGGCGATCCGACAGCGCCTGCACGGCTTCGTCCGCCGGCAGGATGCCCACCTGGTAGGCGTGGCCGCTGCGCAGCGTGTCCTTGTCGAAGACGCCGCCGGGCACGAGGAGCTCGCGCAGGCCGGCGGCGTCGATTTTCTCGGGCAGGTTGCCGGGCGGCGGCCGGTTCCAGAGCTCGTAGTCGGCCCGGGTCTTGAAGCCCGAGGCCTTGAAGTCGCCGTAGTCGTCCGAGGCCTTGAAGGCGTCGTACGCGGCCTTGTCGCTGGTCGCGATGCCCAGCTGCTTGCACTCGTCGAAGGCGGCCTGGGTCGCGAAGCCCGTTCGCGCCATTTCCTCGTAGTCGGCGCTGGCCTTGAAGGCGTCGTAGTCGGGCTTCTTCTTGATGCCCAGGCGGATCATTTCCTCGTAGTCGGCGCTGGCCCTGAAGGCGTCGAACGCGGCCTTGTCGGGGATGCTCGCGCCCTCGTCGTCGTCGCCGCCGCCGCCGCCGCCGCCGCCGCCCGTCAGGCGCTTCCACTCGTAGTACTCGGCCTTGGTCGCGAAGCCCAGGTCCTTGCACCGCTGGTAGTCGGGGATGGATTTGAAGATGTCGTACTCGGCCTTGGTCGCGATGCCGAGGCGAGTGCAGTCGTCGTAGTCGGGGCTGGCCTTGAAGGCGTGGTATTCGGCCTTCTTGATACCGAGGCGCTTGCAGTCCTCGTAGTCGGGGCTGGCCTTGAAGGCGTCGTACTCGGCCTTGGTCGCGATGCCAAAGCGTTTGCAGTCCTCGTAGTCGGGGCTGGCTTTGAATGTGTCGTACTCGGCCTTGGTCGCGATGCCGAGGCGGTGCATTTCGGTTTTGGCATCCAGCTGTTCGGCATCGGCTGCGGCGGCCGCCGCCTCGGTGGTGGTCTGCTCGTTGGGGGTTGGTTCAGCGTTGCTGGCCCCAAGCATGGGCGCGACCTTGGCGCTGCTCATCTTTGGTGGTGGCGGGGTTGTTTATTTTTCGTGCTTGCTTTGGGTCCTGCGTACCCCCCCCCCCGCGCACGCACTAGTAGTGTTGGGCGAGACGCAGCTGGGCGAGGCTGCTGGGCGAGACGAGATCAGAGATGGTACGGGTGCAACGCCCCCGTGATCTGAGCGCTGAGGCGGCCGAGGGCTCTCTATTCCTACAGCTGTCGGAATTCCATATTTTGCAAACAGAAACCATTTCTCCTTCGAAGTATTAGAATATTAGACTAGAGGGAAGGTATATTCACTTTTCCCAAATGAAAATTAGGAGGTCGCCAGGAAGAGAGAGTGAGTACGTGAGTACCAGGTAGTAGGTCCTAAAATAAGATACAGGAGCCGGCATCTGATGAGATCATCAGATCATCGAGACGACGAGATACACACTCCTCCCCACCGGCTCACGGTACTCCCCCCCCCCCCAACCTCCGCCATGGGCAACTCCGGCTCCTCGTCGGAAGGCCAGGACCTCTCCAAGGATTTCGAGGGCGTCGTCATCGGTGTCCTGGGCACGGGGGACATGGCGAGCGCGCATGCCTCGCGCTGGGGAAGCTACAACATACCCGTCTTCATCGGAAGTCGCGACGGCAATAGGGGCGCCGCCCTGGCGAAGCGTGTCGGAAGGCCCAACGTGCAGGGCGGGACCCAGGCCGAGATGCTCGAGGCCTGCTCGATCGTATTCCTGTGCATCCACCCAGGCGCCATCAGCAGCGATTTCATCGGGGCGAACAAGGACAAGCTGGAGGGCAAGGGCGTCGTGGACATGAGTGCGAGCTACACGCGCTACTACTCGGAGAAGGATCGCCCCCCGGCCCCCTTCCAGGACCACATGACGTGGCTGATGAGTCTCCAGGGCGGCGATGCGAGCTGGTGCAAAGCCTTCAGCCACGTCATGGCATCCTCCGTGCGCAACAACAAATGCCAGCCCATGGAAATCACCGTACGTAGTTCCACCGTGTCTTCTGTCTGCTGTCTTCCTGTCTGCTAACCTGGGTGGTCGGTCGCGCGCACCGACGTACTGCGTTCCTAACACGACCATCGACGTTTGAACAGGGCGACGGCTACGCGAAGAAGGTCGTGGCGGGTTTGCTCGGGGCGGCTGGCTGGGAGGTGCTCGACTGCGGCGGGAGTGACATGACCAAGACCATCGAGGGCCGCGGCCCAGCCCGGAAGCACCACCCTCGCTACACCGAGTTCAACGGGCCCAACGCCCCGTGAGGCAGCAAGCGTGATGGCAGTGGAGATAGTGAGAGGGATAAAGAGATAGAGAGAGAGAGAGAGAGACGCAATGCATATAGATATTCAATGAACCAGAGCCGCCGCATGAGCCGCCGCCGCCGGCGCGTGCCATGTGCGTCTTCACTTCGCTTCTGGTGGTGTCGATGGTGGTGCTCCTCGGCGCCGCGGGACAGTCAGTATGGCAGTCAGTACATGAGAGTCAGAGTCAGAGTCAGAGTCAGGATCTGAGTCAGGGTCAGTAGGTAACTTTTCCTTTTTGCTTTTTGGTTTTTGCATATACGCAAAAATTGCACATCTTAATACTCAAAACAAAAATTTTCTGCTTTCTGTTTCTGCGCAGCGAACACAGTGCACATAAGAAAATTTTCCAGTTAATCTTCAAGCTTCTCGAGTAAAAAAAGGAAGAAGGAAGCGGACAAAACAAAAAAACGATACCTCTCTCTCTGCTCGGTTCTCGGTTCTCTCGCTCTCTCTCGTTTTGTCGCGCTGCTGACTGAGCTGAGACCTCCGGCCTCCTGCCTCTCCCTCCCTCTTAATAAAAGAGACAAGAAGAGACGAAAACAGCAGCAGATCGCAGATCGCAGATCTGGGCTCTCGCTCCTCCTCTGTCTTCAGCTAAATCTCTTTTTTTTGTTTTTGTATGGAGCTCATTTCTCATTTCGTCGTCTCGTCGTCTCCATTGTCTCTTCGACTGTCTTGAAGTTAGTCGAACACGAAACCAACCTCAGTTGATCTCCTCGGCGTAGCTGAACTTGAAGTAAATGAGCATCATGAGCGCGCCGGGCAGGAAGACGTAGATGGTGTACTTCCACTGCTCCCAGAAGTCCCCCGCGGCGCTCGCGAGCCCTCCACCGGCGCTGGTGGCCATCGTCGCGTTGAGCTGTGCGAAGGGGTCTACCGTGGAAGAGAAGCGCCGGTTGTTCTGTCCCGGTGCCCACTGTTGCTGCCCGTCGTAGCCCTGCCCCCCCGGCGGCCCGCCCATGAACCCGTGCACGCCCCTCATCGCCGCCTGCCCCCAGCCCCCACCTCCTCCACCGCCACGGCCACCGCCACTGCCAGCGAAGGCCGTGTGGTTGATGGCGTGGAGCCCCCCCACGCTGCTGCGCCCGTGCATGGAGGCGAGAATCGGGTCGTAGGTGTCGTCGTCGTAGTCCATCATCCTGCTCGGGGACAGGAACGACGACGACGACGACGAGGAAGAAGACGAGGAAGAAGAAGGCGGTTTGGGCGGCGACTGCGTGAGCGACGCGAGGAAGGAGGGGTCCGTGGGGTCGAGGCCGCGCAGGTAGGGGTTCGGCTCGGCTCCGTGCGAGGAAGACGACGAGGAAGACGACGAGGAAGACGACGAGGACGACGAAGAAGGAGAGGAGGGAGAGGGGGCGGCCAGCTGGCTTCGGCGCAGCGCACTCCGCGGGCCGTACATCATGTTCCCGTCGCCGAGCACCCCTATGCCGGGGGAGCTGGCGTTCGCAAGCTGGCCGTCCTGCGCACCCCCCGTGGCGTCCTGCACGAGCGAGCGGCGCTCGAGCGGCAGGTCGCGCCCCGCCAGGATGGCCTCGACCTGAGCGTTGAGAGCGTACTGGTCGCGCCGCCCCGCTGACTGCGGCTGCCGCTGCTGCCGCTGCTCATCCTGCTGCTGCCGCTCCTGCTGCTGTTGTTGCTGGTGCTGGTGCTGGCCGTGGTGCGGTGTCAAGAGCAAGTCGTCTAATTCGTCCGGAGAGCGCGGCGGGGCGTGCCGGCTCGCATTGTTGAGGCTGGAGGGGCGGAAGAGCTCGTTGGTGCTCCGGTCCACGTCGCTCGACATGCGGTCCAGCACTTCGCTGCGCGTGGCGGCGAACGAGAACTCGGTCATGGACGAGGGGGTGGCCTGCGAGGGGGGCAGCTGGTCGGGCGAGGTCAACTGTTTCCCTCCGTCGAATTCGGAGGCGGCGACGGCGGCGGCGGCGGCGGCCACAGCGGAGGAGGGAACGGCGGGGGGGGGCAAGCTTGGCGCGCTATTGTCCGGCGACAGGAGCGCCCCCCCGCCCTCCAGCCAGCCCGCGCTGCCCTCGCTGCCCGTGTCGCTCGCCGCGTCGTTCGCCGCGTACGACGACGAAAACGCGGGGTCGGAAAACGGCACCGAGGAAGACGACAAAGACGACGAGGACGACGAAGAGGACGACGAGGACGACGACAGTGAGGATGCCGAGAGTGAAGCCGCCGGCGCCGGCGCCGTTGATGATGACGATGCCGCTGAGGCCGCTGAGGCCGCCGCCGACGAGGACGAGGACGAGGACGAGGACGACGAGGATGGTGGCGGCGGTGCTGCTGATGAGAGAGAGTGCTGAGGCGGCAGCGGCTCCATGGGCGGGCTCGCCGAGTCAGACATCGCCGACGGTCGGAACGACGGCGAATCCTCCGCCTCCTTCGCGGCCGCGGCCTCCCACTCGGCCTCGTCCGCCTCCTCCTGCTCCACTTCAGCAAGAACCTGATTCATTTTAATCATTCATTCATTCATGCATGCATGCATTCACGCAGCACGGGTGAGCGCCATGTCTTTCATGCGCAGCAAGGACCGAGAGGGAGAGGGAGGGAGGGAGGGAGGGAGAGAGGGAGAGAGAGAAAGAGAGAGGGGAAAGGAATACCACAGCCGGAATGCGGCCGTCCCACCCGCTGCCTGCCTGTCTTCGTCTGTCGTTCGTAAACATACATCCATGCTGCCCGTGGTCGCGGCCTGCTTCATGATTTCCATCTCCTTCTCGAGCACATTCTTCAGGTCCGCCGGCAGGAAGCTGTCGAAATTCATGATGGTGGTGGCAGTGGCCTGTCTCCCTCTCGAGCCCACGAAGCACCGCTCCTCTCCTCCTCTCCAAAAGTGTTGAGCGCGGCTCCCCCTTGCAATAATAGTCTGCGAGACTCGACCTCCGCCCGCTTCCACTCATTCATACAAAACTCAATGATCTGCATTATGAATTGGGTCCGTTTCTACTTACAGGAAACCCCCGATCTTTTGAATCCGCTTCCGAATGACGACGGTCGACGGTGATGACATGGGCTCGATCGATAGATCTTTCGTGATTGGAATGCTTTGAGAAGATGAAGCACCTGCACTCCCACTTGATCGCCGGCACCTTGTCGACGGTCCGCCACCTCCGCCGCCTTCCCACCCCCCGACAATGCCGGCGCCACAATGGTGACTGGTCCCAGGTGCACCGCCTGGAGAATGGCGACTGGTCGCTGCCGTCCGACGCCTTCGCGGCGATCAACACTATCCACGACTTCCTGCTCTGCCTGGACCGCGGCGACCACGAGAGATTCGCGACTCTGTTCACGGAGGAGCCGGAGGAAGGCACCTGCGAGCTCGTCAAGTTCGGTGCGGTGGCGCGAGGGCAGGCGGAGCTCAAGGACCTTTGCCGGACCGTGCACGACAACTTCAGGGGGTGCCTCCACTTCGAGCACACCCCCGTCCTCAGGACTTGCCCGAGCGGCCGGTCCGACACTATCCACTCCGAGTCCTACTGGTCCGCGGTTCGGGGGGGGCAGATCATCAGCACGGGCCTGCACAAGGACAAACTGGAGCGGCGGCACAGCGACGGGCAGTGGCTGTTTCGGGAGCGCCGCATCTTCCATCACTGGACGCTCGCGGGGGGCTATGAGCAGGGAGACGAAGGAGCGGGCGCCTGGGATCGCATGCTCTGACTGGGTGAATGAATTCATGAGCAACTGGCCGACCGACTCTCTCCCCCCCCGCAACCATCGTAGGATTCCAGGCGCTGCTTGCTCACTCATTTTGTAGCAGTCTTTTGGGAAAGTGGTGTGCTTGCCTTTGCTCGAAGGTTCTTTGGCTGGCTCAGCAGCGGCAGTTGGTGGAAGTGGCGAAAATGAACAAGCGAGAGAAAAAGAGAAAAGAGAAACGCATGGAGAAAGGGATGTTGCGCGCTCGTCGGGTTGCGCGCACCCGCCGCGCCTTCTCTCTTCGAATGGAAACTCCAATCTCCAATTCATTTGGGCTCGGACTAAAAAAAAAAGAAAAGCTCTAAGCAAATAACACTTTCCGTCTGCTTTCCGTCGATATATCAGGACGTATATCTCATATCTCGGTGATTCGCGACGAGTGCTTAACAAAAACGGTGAATACTTGAAGTTTTCGAAGTGTGTGAGCACACACGACACGTTCGACGTTCGACCACACACACACACACACCACGCGCGTCTTTCACGCCCGCTCCGACGAACGACACACGAAATCGCCCCTCTCCCTCTACTTGCACCATCTCTTCGGGCGGCCGCTCTATACACCCCTCCTTTTGCTCCTCCATGTCCCTCTCCTCCTTCTTCTTCCTCCCTCTCTGCCAGACCACCACCAGGCCTACTTCGCTCACTACCGCTTTTCTCATCAGATGTTGGCGAGGTGGCTCATGTCGATGCGCTGCAGGCCCTTGTCTATGGGCGGCACGGGCGCGTTGGTGCGGTAGACGACCCCCGTGTAGCGCAGGTTCTGCACGCCGGAGCGGATGGGGTTGATGTCCTGGAGGATGGAGGTGTGCTCGAGGGGGTCCTCCATGGACCCCGCCCCCCACTGGTGCTGGTACCAGTGCACAGTCAGCAGCTGCCCGAAGGCGCGGCCGATGCGGTCCGACGAGGCGATGGCGCGCGCGTACTGCACGTTGAAGGCCGGCGCGTAGCCGCTGTGCTTGGTCTTGGAGACGTAGCCCTGCTCCTCGAGGTCGGCGAGGCAGTAGCGCGCGACGACGCCCTCGAGCGCGAAGCCCGTGCGGTTGTGGGCGGCGTACCAGGGCAGCACGGCGCTGGGCGCGGGCTTGGTCGAGGTCTGGATCTCCACCATGAGCCGCCGCTTCGTGTCCTCGAGCTCGCGGTAGCTCGTGGCGTTGGGCCCCAGGAAGAGGTCGTGCGCCGCGATGCCCACGTGCAGGCAGTCGAACCAGACGGGCGGCAGGCGCATGTGCGAGTGGCCGTGCACGTAGTGCGTCATGGCGTGCATGCCCAGCGTCACGTTGCTCCACTCCCCCGGCGCGTCCTCGTGGGTGCCGATGGTGGAGCGCAGGTGCGTGAGGTCGTGCTTGAGGGTGTCCAGCTCGTAGAGCTCCGGCAGCACCCGCACCTGGTCCGCGAAGCCCGCCATGTCCATGGTGTCGCGCGGGATGCCCTCGATGGTGTGCGTGGTGCGGCCCCCGTGCTCGTGCGAGAACCGCCCCACCGTCGCGTAGTACGACGCGCAGAAGGCCACGAACAGCGCGAAGAGCGTGCCCCAGTTGAGCGCCTGCAGGATGGCGTACAGGACGTCGTCCGCCTCGTAGCACACGCGCTGCCACAGAGACTTGGGCGGCGGCCGCAGCGCCCACGCGATCATCGCCTCGTCCAGCTCGCTGTCGTCGTCGCTGTCGTCGTCGATGCCGCCGTCGCGTGGGCCGTTGCCGGACTTGTCGCTCCCGGCGGCCTTCTCGCCGGACTTGTCAACGTCCTCCCCGTCGTCGTCCCCCTCTCCTTCTCCGCCGCCGCCGCTCCCTCCCAGGCCGGCCAGCAGCTCCTGCTCTTCGCTCGCCTGCCGTTTGCTGTTTCCGGAGAGCCGATCCGACGCCCGGCTCGCCGTCATCCACTCCGGGGCCCTCTGCTCCACGCCACCCCCGTCGTCCGCGGCGAGCATCGGCGCCAGCTCCTCCTCCTCCTCCCCGCCGCCCTCCGGCCGGGAGGTCTGCTTCTTCTTGCCAGACTTGCGCGGCATGGTGATATATGATTTGGATGGATTCCCTTTTGCCGTTGGGTGTGTGTATGCGTGTTGCTTTGTAACCGCTGGGTTTCGCTGGCCCTATCTATTTTCTTTGGATGGAAAAGGGGAGCTCCGCTCACCGCCCGCCGCCGCCGCACCTCTCGAGCCGGTGAGAAATAAAGTTTTGACGGCGGGACTGGTTCGTGTAACTGGGAAATCCTTATCCACCTGTAATTCACAATTTGTGGTCGAAAGGTTCGAGTTTGACCTCATCTGGGTAGATTATCCAACAAGCGGCTCCTTTCGATTCCTATATTCTCCGCTCGGTCATATATTGTGACGACGCGCAAGGGCAAGCCCGAGTCACGCATCACGAGCCTTCTTCCATCGTCCCATCACCACCACCACCACCACCAGCCATGTTCAGGCGCGTGACGGGGCTGTCGCTGCTCCTCGCCGCCGGCCCGGCGCTCGCCTTCGTGCCGTCGTCAGTGGTGTCCTGGAGGCCGCGCTTCGCCTCCTCCTCGTCCCTGCAGATGCTCGAGGGCGGCGGCACCGACGGCTCCCTGCCGGCCATGGACCGGCGGGCGGTGCTGTCGCTGGGCGCGGCGGCGGGGCTGTTCCTGCGCAACCCGAGCGAGGCCTCGGCGATCGTGTTCTTCGACCCCGCGTGCTACGGCGACCAGGAGAGCCGGTCCGGCGCCGTCGGCGGCTGCGAGTCGCGCGTGCGCGAGGCCATCCTGAAGAACCCGCAGCTCGCGCGCAGCTTCTTCAAGCTCGCGCTGCTGGACGGCCTGTCGTACAACTCGGTCCCGAAGGACACCCCCGGCGGGCCGGACGGGTCGATCGTGCCCGTCATCCTCAGCATGACCGGCAACGAGGAGCTCGCGCTCATGCAGGACGCCTGCAAGGTGCTCATCGAGATCTCCAAGCAGCGCAACAAGAAGGACATTAAGACCGTCACGCTCCTCGACGCCGTGACCATCGGCGACGCCGTGGCCATCGCGGGCACCTCGGCCATTGAGAGCGTGGGCGGGCCCATCCTCAGCGTGCAGGTAGGTAGGTAGGTAGGTAGGTAGGTAGGTAGGTACGAAAGACTGAGGGTCGGTCGGTCGGTTGGTCGGTCGGTCGGTCGGCAGCTTCGCAGGGCAGGCAGGCAGGTGGGGCACTTTGTTTCCATCGATGCAACCAATCGTCCTTCCGCCACCATGTTGCCTGAGCTGACTTCCTCTTCCCTTCCGTTGCGTTCGTTGCGTTTGGTGGGCGTGAAGCTGGGGCGGACGGAGCCGGACTCTCTGCGGCCGTCGCTGGCGAACCTGAAGGGCGTGAAGCCGACGCCGCAGACCGTGAACCTGGTCAAGGCCTTCACGCAGCCCAACACCAACAAAGACCCCGCCCTGGACAAGGCCGTGGAGGACGCCTTCGCCAACGCAGGCCTCACCGACCGAGAGTTCACCGTCATCCTCGGCGCCCTGCTGGTCGTGGACAAGATCGACCTCGCCTCGAGCAACAAGAACTTCGCGAAGAGCGACAAGGGGCAGATCCGGGAGCGGGGCAAGATCGGCCGGTCGGGCCGCGCCCAGGCCAAGCTCTCCGACGCCGACTTCGAGAACGCCAACAACGACGACGACGACGAGGCCGAAGACATCGACGCCGCGGACAAGCCGTTCATCGTGGACAGCTTCGGGGCGCGGGGGGACATCTACGGCGCCAAGGCCACCAAGAGCATCGACAACAACAGCTTCAATAAGTACTTTGGGCCCATCGCCGACTTCAAGCGCACGCCCTCCTCCAGCGACTTCTGGCACGAGCGCATCCTCTCGAGCAGCTCCGCCAGACAGGTCAACGCCGGCACCTACGCCAAGTAAGTATCGTAGCGAAGGAATCAATGAATCAATGGTCCATTCCCGTTCTTATTGTGTTGATGACGATGAGTCTCTCTCTAATGATCGGGTCACCGGATCTTTGCTTTCTTTTTCAGGTCGAACCTCAAGTATTTGAAGGACCTCCGCACCGCCTACAACTCGGTGACCCAGCTCGGGGCCAAGTTCACGGGCGGCAAGTACGAGTCCCTCCTCGGCAACAAGAAGCGAAAGACGCTCAACGACGACCTCGACTGAGCGCCATCCCATCGTCGACGAAAGCAGCCATCGCATATGATTGGGGCTTGGCTTCGAAAGCATCATTGCTGGTGGTTTGTTGGAAGTATGCAGTACTAGAGCGAGGAGGGCCTCGTTGCTGCCTGCTGCCTGCTGGTCTCTAATACGCACAAAAATACGTCGCGCACGCAAAAAAACACTCAACAACTCCCCGGCGCTGGTGCTTTAGTCCGGCCTGCTGGTGGGGTGTGGGGACTGGTGTGTCGTGGTGTGTGTGCTAATGATGGGCTTTTTGCTTTTTTTGCTTCTCATATCGACCTCTCATATTGTATGTCATAATATAGCAAACAATAAGCAAACAATAAAAGGCCATGCCCACACAAGCAACCCAATTTTCCTCGGCACTTTTCCTATATATAGCAGTACCGACTTCTAAGGCCCGCCCCCTGCCTCTGGTCGCATATGGTCGCCTCAAAGCTCATGAGGCTGCCTTCTTGTTGCTTGTTGGGGTTGGGGGAATTTTGCATTCTGGTTTCCTCCACTCTTTTTGGACGCTCGCCTGCTTTGGGCACTATCGTTGTTCAAGGATGGGGTCTACTTCGGATGTTTGTCTCTCTCATTTTCTTTCTTCAGCTCTGTCAGTATCATCCAGTTTGCCACTATTTCTATGGTGCGCGTGGTGATGGATATTTTTATCAATCAGAATGCATCGAAGCTTTTTATTGATTTTTTGCTTTGTGTTTTGCTGAAGTCTGGAGCTCGGGGGTTTTTTGTACTTGCGCGCGTGTGCTCCTACTGCGCTGGAGTTAATTTACAGGTTGGGGGAATTTGGGATATGTGGAAATGGAAATGCATATTTTAAATAGTAGTCGACCAGAGAGAGCCAGAGTCGCCGTCTCTCACTTAACTCTTAACTCACTCATCATTTGAAGCAGACACACCCAGCAGCAGCCAGCCAAGCAGCCAAGCATCCTAAGCACCACAAGCATCAAGCGACGAAGTCGGCCATGACGATGACGGCGAGCTTGCACATGGCGTAGGCTGCGGCGTGCAGTTGGGGGTCGAACTCGAAGGAGCTCTCGCCTTCCTCTTGCTGGCTGTACTCCTCGGCGAAGGCGAGGATGAGCGTGTCGTAGAGCGCGGTCTTGGCGGCCTGTACGTTGGCGCTCTGCGCATCCACCACCGCCCGCGCGATCTGCGGCACGCCGTTGGACGAGTCGCCGCCCGCCAGCACCTCCATGAAGTTCACGCTCTCGCGCAGCAGCAGGTCGTCGTGCGCCTTCCTTCGCTTCTTATGTGCCTCCTCCTTGTCGCCCTCGCCGTCATCGTCGCCGTCTGCTGCTGCTGCTGTCGCTGCCTCTTTTGGTGACTCGTCTCCGGCAGCGGCGGCAGTAGCTTTCCAGGTGTCGACGAAGGTTTCGTCGTCAAAGGCCATGTCCAGGTCGAGGTACGACAAAAAGCTCCGCAGCCGAGACCCTTCCTCCTCCGTCAGCAGCACCATGTTGTTGGCGTGGGCGTTGCAGTGCCACTCGTCGAGGTCCCGGCGGCACATCTCGTCCTGGTAGGTGCCCCAGCTGACTCGCAGGCGGTGCAGCTCTCTCAGGAAGCGCCCGCAGTCGCGCCCGAGGCCGCCGAACAAGTACCCGAGCACGCACACGGGCTTCTTGCTCGCTCCGCCCCGCTCGTCATCGTTGGCCTTGTTGATGGCCTCTAGGGCCGCGGCGAGGCTCCTCACGGTCTCGTCCCACAGCGGCCGCCACTCTTGGGCCATCGGCCGCGGCCCCCCCACCGCCCACTGCTGCGGGTAGTCGTCACCGGGGGGGGGGCGCTCCGGCAGCAGCGGCAGAGGAGGAGGAGGGCAAGACGACGACGAAGAAGAAGAAGAAGAAGAAGAGGAAGAGGAGGAGAAGGAGGAAAGGTCGGCGAGGACGGTGGCGTCGAGCGTGAAGGAGCCGTTCTCTCGGTCGACGAGGGTGTGGTACTGTTCGGGGACGGCCCAGAGCGCGACCTCCACGCCTCCCGGCAGCATCGCCGCCTGGCACACCTGCGCATTGAAGTAAGCCAGCTCCGCAGTCGTCGCCGGCGGCCACCCATCACCATTGCCATCACCATTGCCGTCATCATCGGAGGCGGCAGAGGCGGCGGCAGAGGCGGCGGCGGGCTGCCCTGCGGTTTGCGAGAAGCGTTTGGGCGGGAAGAGCGCCCGTAGGGCCCGTGGAGAGAGGCGCGCCTCGTCGAGCAGGGCGGGCAGCAGGAGCTCGAGGCCGGCCAGCACGTGGCTCCCGAGGCGCCGGTCCCCAAAGGTGCGCTCCACGATGCACGCAGGCCGCACCTCGGGGTTGGCCAGGCCCAGGGGGCACTGCGCAGGCGAGCTGTAGTGGTACACGCCCCTCGCCTCGTTGGCGGCGGGGATGCCCAGCGGTGTGAGCGCCGACCCGACGAGCGCCGTCATGAAGTTCTCCCGCACGGCCGTCGCGGCGAAGGCCGAGCCCCGCAGGTCCCGGTACGCCGGCTTGCCCGGGCGGTCAGGGCCCGAGGCGGGGGTGGCGGCGTTCACGCGCAGCACGAAGCCCTGGTCGTGGTTGCCGCTGCCCTTGAGCCGCCACCACTCCCCGCCCACCTTCACTAGACACGACCGCGTGCCCGACGCCACCGCGTGCAGCATGGCGAGGCGGGGGCCGTCTCCACCCGCTTCATCGGGCTCGTCCGACGAGGGGGGCTTTGGCGCGGGGACCTTGAGCAGCGGGCCTCGCAGCGCCTCGGGCCAGTCCGACACGTCGCTCGAGGCCGCCGCCACGCCCTCGCGCAGGACGATCTCCCGCGCCGGAATGCACGGCACCGCCACGTCCGCTGGGCCGCCCGGCTCGGCCGCGATGCGCCGGCTGCGCGCCAGGGTCGTCGCGAGCGCCGCGTCGCTCATGTCGGCCTCCCACTCCTCCGCGCGGAAGCGCACCACGTCCCCCGGCACAGACGCCAGGTGCACCCGGGCGCTGCCGAAGAAGAGGTCGTCCAGCGTCGCCATAACAGTAGGGGGAGCGCTTGTTGTTGTTGTTGTTGTTGTTGTTGACGACAAGGGGAGGAAAGAGGCTTCCAGGTGGGCGTTATTGGTGCCCTGTGCTGCGGTCAAGCAGGTCGTACAGCTGTAAGAACGAATGCAGGGAGCATTTTCGGGGGAAATACAGAGGCCTGTAAATAAAATGAGTAAAACAACTTTATGCTTGAGACGGATATTTGATCTAGGATTTTGAGACACCGATATTGGAGGTATTCATACCTCCAGTCTATGAAGATTGGATCTTTTCAGGGGTTTTGTTGGTATTTGCGAACCATAGACTTTTGGCATTGTTTTGGTGGAATTGGGCCAAGATACTCCTAAATCCGGAGCAAAGATATCGGCTTGTTTTGGATTCGCAGGTAGGTTCAAGGAAGCTGTCATAATTCTCCGTCCGATGAATCGAGCCCTCCTCTTCTTGTGCCTGCTCCTTGTGGCTGGGAGCAGCGCGTGGGTCGTCCCCCACCGCCGCTCTTCTCCGTCGCCTGCAAGGGTTCTTGCACTGGCCCCGCGGGGTCTCCTCCACTCGTCGCCCTCCCTTCTGACGAGGGCGGCGGAGGGGGACGACAGCAGCAGCAGCAGCAGCAGCAGCGAGGACGACCGCCGCGCCGCCTACGTCGCCGGAAAGGGCCTCGAAGGGAGCGGGCCGTTGGTGGTGGTGAACAAGTTCCTGCCCGCGGGCTTCCGGTACGCCATCTACGGCCTGTTCGGGATTGTGGGCGGCGCGGGCGTAGCGATTGCGACTTCCCAGGGCAAGATGGACGACGCCGTTCTCAACGGCGGGGGGCTCGTGGTGGCGCTCGGTCTCGCCGCGTTGGACATTTCCAGCCAAAACTCGCAGATTGAGGTTACCAAGGCGGTCATGAAGAACGAGAACCTGGCGAGTGGCATGTGGAAGGAGGAGGAAACCGAGGGCACCGCTGCTGGGGGCGCGGCGAAGGGGGGCGGGGGCGATTCCAACAGCGCCGACAGCGACGCCGAGCCGAAGCGAATCCAGACCGCAGCGGATCTCTTCGGAGACGCCACCGATGACGGCGCGTAATGCATGTTTCTTCGTGTGGGAATAACAGGGAAGCGAGAGAAGCAAAAGCGCAAGAGATTAGAGATTAGCGGGAGAGTGAGTAGTAAAACTGAGAATTGAGAGATATTGAGAGCGAGAGCGAGAGTGGAAGAGTGTTGCGATGTAGTTTGGGGCTCATGCAGTGGCCCTCATGGTTTCTGCCTTGCTGCTGTTTTGGTGCTACCAAAGAACAGAAACTAGGCCCCCGGCGCTCTATATCTATATAGCCAACGTACACGGCGCACGGCGGCGCATTTATTTTTGTCATGATTTTTGTTCTGTTGTCTGTTGTCGTTGTATTGACCCTGACGCTTGTTGTTGTTGTTGTTGTTGTTGTTGCGCGTTGCGCGCACCTCCCCACATGCACCCCCAGCGACCAGCAGCTCCCGCCACTCACACATGGCCGCTCATCGCCGCTCTCTGCCTCTCCCGTGTCGATACATGTCCGTGTCGCCTCTCGTCGGGACCCGTCGCCCCAGATCGATCCTTTTCTTTATTCTGCCCTCTCATCACTCACGCGTTCTGGCCCGCGACCAATGAACCCCTCGCCGATCGATGCATTGATCCATCGATGCATCCACATGTCCACTTCTCCCTCCCTCACCGGTAGCCCCTTTGCTGGGCGGAGGCCTGCGCGAGCTGCTGCGCGTAAGAGGCGCTGGCCGTGCGGCTCGCGCGCCTCGCGTCCTCCGCCGAGTACCCTTGCGCCACCAGCTGCTGCTCGTACTGCGCCAGCTGCTGCTCGTACTGCGCCTGGGCCGCCTGCCCCGCTGCTCCAATCGCAGACTGCTGCTGCTGCTGCTGCTGCTGCTGCTGCTGCTGCTGTGGATGCTGCTGTGGATGCTGCTGCTGAGGCGGTGCTTGCTGGTGGTGTGGCATGGCGTGGCCTCCCATGTGGTGCTGCTGCTGCGGCGGGTACTGCTGCTGCTGCTGCTGCTGCTGTTGATGATGATGATGTTGCTGGTGGTGCGGCGGCGGTTGCTGCCGGTGGTGAGGCTGCTGCATGTGGTGTGCGCCGTAGCCGCCGCCTCCCATTCCGTAGCCCATGCCCGTGATAGCATGAGGGGGACCTTGGGGACCGCGGTGGTGGTAGCCATGCATCATCGGCGGCGGCTGCTGCTGGTGCATGCCGTGGTGCCTCATAGGTGGAGCTTGCTGGTTGTGGTAGCCCGGAGGCGGCCCTCGCCCGTAGCCGCCGCCGCCGCCGCCGCCGCCTCCGTAGCCGTGCATCATCGGCGGCGGTCCACCGTACTGCCCTGGTCCGAGGTGGCCACCATGGTGCGGCCCCCCGTAGCCCCCCATCATCGCGTGGTGCCCCATGCCGTCTCCTCCGTAGCCGCCGCCGCCGCCGGTCTGCCTGTGGACGGCGCGGCGCATGTCGTCCACGGAGATGGCGAAGACCTCGACGAAGCGTCCCTGCATGTCCTCGCGGTTGTACGCCGTGGCCCGCTGGCAGTCCACCGCCGACTCGAACTCCACGAAGGCCTCGCCCGACGCCCGCCCTCCGCGGTCACGGCTCACGTGCACCGCCACCATCGACAGGCCCTCGAAGAAGCGCCGCACGTGCTCATCCTCGCACTGCGCGAAGGGCAGCCCGTTCACGCGCACGCTTCTGTGCGGCCAGCGGTTGTACACGGGCAGCTGCAGGTTGTTCTGGTACGGCGTCGCCGGGGCCCCGCGACCACAGGTGGTGGTGGCCGACAGCAGGTCGCACTTGGACACGACGATGACCTCCACAGGGCGCGGGGCGCTGCCTCCGCCCTGTGCGTAGCCGCCGCCCCCCAGCGACACGGACTGGCCGTTGCAGGCCCGCGCCGCGCCGCTCGCGTGCTTCTCGTCGGCGAAGAGGACGAAGGCGTCGCCGGTCGGGCGAGGGTCCGCCTGGCCCGTGATGATCCACACGCCGTGCGGCGCGATGGCGAACCCGTTGAAGAAGCGCTGGATGTCGGCCGCCGTGCACTTGAAGGGCAGCCCTCGCAGCATGCACGCCGTGCGCCGCATCGACTCCGCCGCCGCCGCCGCCGCCATCACCGCGGCCTCAGGCGCCGGGGGCGACGGGCTCCCCAGGCTGTGCACCATGTACTGGTAGGCCGAGGAGGAGACGCAGGAGATGCCCACTCCGAGGCGGTCGAACATCTCGGCGCGCGAGGTGACGAAGAGGTCCACCCAGCGGCCGTTCAGCTGGTCCTTGTCGCGTCGGTGGGCGAGCGCGCGCGCCTCCGACTCGCTCCGCAGCAGCACGAAGGCCTCGCCCGTGTTGCGCCCGTTCACGTCGTAGCCCATGAACACGCCCTCCTCGCGGATTGGGGTGCTCGCCTCCGACGAAGAGGACGACGAGGAGGACGAGGAGGACGGCGAGGACGAGGACGAGGACGAGGACGACGACGACGACGCGTTGAGGAAGTCGAGGATCTGGGCCTTGGTGACCGTGAAGGGCAGTCCCCGCAGTCGCAGCACTCCCGTGGGGGGCTGCGCATCCTCCTCCTCGCCGCCGCTGCTCTTGAGGTCCGCGAGGTACTCCTCGCGGCTGAGGAACCGGCCGTCGGCGAGGAGGAACTCCATGGGGTCCACGAACATCTCCGGGTGTCGGTGCCCTCCTCCGCCGCCGCCCGACGCCGCGCCGAATCCGCCGCCCATGCCCCCCGCGCCGGCGCCGCGGTCGCCGCCGCCGCTCTCGATGGAGGACATGCCGCTGTTGACGGTGGCATACATCTCGCCCTTGGTGACCTTGACGATGTCCAGGAAGCGCTGGCCCATGTACTCCTTGTTGCGGAGGCACGCCACGTCCGCATCGGCCTCGCTCTCCATCACGATGAACGCGTCGCCGGATGACTTGCCCTCCCTCGTCACCGTCAGGTGCACGCCGTCCTTGGCGATGCGTGGCACTCCCACCCCGCCGCCGCCCCCCGCCTCGCCCTCGCCCTCGCCCTCGCCGTCCCGCTTCCGCTTGCTGCTGCTGTCCGCGTCGGCGGTCACGGCCTCCTGCATGGCCGCCGCCTGCTGCTGCGCCTCGGCGCTTGGCTGCTCGAACCACGCCACGACGCTGCGCGCAGTGGCCGAGTACGGGAGCCCCCGCACCTTGACCACGCCCTTGTAGTCGGCGTCCGTCTGGCCCCGCGCCGCCACCGCCTTCTCCGCTCTCCGCACGTCGGCCGGGTCCTTGATCCTCGCCACCTCCACATAGCGGGTCCCCATGCTCTTCCGGTTGCAGCGGCTGACGCACGATTCCGCCGCCGCCACCGACGGCAGTCCCACCAGCGCGTCGCCCTGCTGGTTGTGCACCAGCACCACCACGACCGGCCCGGCAGGCCCCTGCTCCAGCGCCTCCCCCAGGAACTCCCGCACCATCGCCGCCGTGCAGTTGTACGGCAGGCCGCGCAGCTTCACCGCCGCGGGAAAGTCCGGCACTGGGGACAGCGCTGCGGCGGCGGCGGCGGCGGCGGCGGCGGCGGCGGCGGCGGCGGGCGAGGTGGGGATGGTGGCGACGGCGGCTGCTGGGTCGGCTGCTGCCGTGTCTACGAAGGAGGGCTCGTCGACCTTGACCCGCTTGGCGCTGGGCTCCTCCTCCGCCGCCGCCGCCGCTGGAGCCTCTTCACTTGCCGGCGGCGCCTCTTTGGCCGCCGGGGGCTCTTCGCTTGCCGGCGCGCCCGCTTCCTCCTTTGCGCCGCCGCCCTCCGTTTCGACCGCCATGGCCGTGGCCTCCTCCTTCTCCTTCTCCTCGTTGTCTGCCGCGGCGTCTGCTGCGTTGTCTGTTGTCTCCGGTGCTGCCTCGGGTGCCGCCATGGGAGCGGCCTCCTCGGGAGCGGCCTCCTCGGGCTGCTGGTCGCCGCCGCCTGCCTCCTCCTCTTCCTGCGCTTCCTCCTCGGGGGCGGCCGCCGCGAGGGCCTCCTGCAGCCGAGCGCACAGGACTGCTTTGAGCCCCGTCGTTTCCAGGTTCCGCGCCGCCAATTCTTTCCGCAGCTCGGTGACTTTCAACTTGGTGGGGTCCAGCCCCGGTGCTTCACTGTCGGCCATGGCGGTGGTCGAGCTCCGTGCGAGAGACGACGCGCGCGGGGTGAGTGCGCCGGCTGTTCCCGAAGGATCTCTTCGCTCGCCAAAGTTGAAGGGAAGAAGCTAATTTTTGCGCCAATATCACAAACTTGGATTCCTCGATTTTGAAGGATTTCGAAGGATTTGAGAGGATTTTACTCGATTTCAACGGCATCGTTCGTCGTGTGGATAGATTTTTTGGCACATAACTACCTTGAGACATTTCAAGATCTGCGTCTTGGCTTTCCAAAACGTCCTTACTTTCGAAAATCCAATGAGATGGCGACTCGTGACGAACCGTTGAAAGATGTAGACTGGGAACTCGTAAAGATACCAAAAAATGGGCCACAGCGAGATGAGAAGGCCACCGACTACATCTTTCAACGGTTCGTCACGAGTCGCCACCTCATTGGATTTTCAAAAGTAAGAACGTTTTGGAAAGCCAAGACGCCGATCTTGAAATGTCTCAAGGTAGTTATGTGCCGAAAAATCTATCCACACGACGAACGATGCCGTTGAAATCGAGTAAAATCCTTTCAAATCCTTCGAAATCCTTCAAGTTTTTGATGTAATTATTTGGGATTTTTTTGGCTCCGTTCCCTCTGATGAAATCGCTCTCTCAGTCATCGCCCAGCGGCTGCTGTAGTGAGGGGGGGCGTCGGGTAATCCCGGTGTGCGCGCGCTTCTGCTGTGCTTCTAAAGTCAGTCAGTCAGTCAGTCGCCCAGTACTCCTTCCATTTCGATGCTCGGCTTGTTGCGCACGGCGGCCTTGGCGAGGACCTCTCGCGTGGTCCAGCGTCAGGCCTTGCCAGCTCTCCTCCACAGAAAGAACTTCAGCGTGAAGAGCAGCAGCAGCAGCACCTCGAGCAGCAGCAGCAGCAGCAGCAGCAGCAGCAGCAACTCGAGCAGCAGCAGCAGCGGCAGCGGCGACAGCAGCAGCAGCAGCAGCAGCAGCTCGCCCAGTCCCAGCAGCAGCTCGCCCAGTCCCAGCAGCAGCGACAGCAAAAGCGGCAGCGACAGCAGTTCCAGCAGCACCAGCACCAGCAGCCCCACCGACCGCTTGCACTCCACCGACATCGCCTTCAAGCCAACGGACAATGGATGGGGATACAGCCCGAAATTTTCATCGAACTACGACGCCATTTTTGGCAAAAAAGAGCCGGCCGTCCAGGCAACGCAGGGAACGGCGAGCGAGCCGAAGGGCGATGAGGCCTATGAAGCCAAGGATATTTTCACTTCGAAGGGGCTGGAGTTGCTGCGGAAGGAGCCGGACTTGGTGAACGAGGTCCTGCGGCGCATTCGAAGAGAGTGAAGGGGGGGGGGGCATGGTCTCGAAGGACAACAACAGAAGTCGCGAAAGGAAGGCCATGGCTGGACATGAGCAATTCTAATGACGGCACCGGAGTTGAGGAACAAAGAACAAAAAAGAAAAAGAACGACTGAAGAAGAGGCGCCAAGAAGAAGACGCGCGCCCCTCCTGCTGTGCGCTCTGCGAGCGTGTGTGCGCCCTCCCTCTCTCTCTCTCTTGATCTGTTCTTGCGTTGTTCTCTTCGTGACTTTGTAGCGCTCTTCTTTTTAAATCTAGACCTATCTCCTCTAGTCTAGCGAGTCTAGTCTTATAGCGCTATACTCTGCTGGCTCGTGGCTCTCCGGATAGCTGAGGGCCCGGGATGCATCCCGGGCCCGAAGAGCAGCCCAAGTGGTGCGTGGTGCCCATATAACACAGCATACAAAACGCCCAAATTTTGTACAAATTTTTGGTGCCTTTTTCGAGTACCTTTTCTGGAGTCTGGAGTCTGAAGTGAGCAAAACGGCCAAAACGCACCGGGCAGTGTGGCAGTGGCCAGAGCAGTAGCGGCCAGTGGTGCTGCGCCTCTTCTCTTCGCTCTTCGCTTCTCTTCCTTTTGCCGCGCCCCCAGGCCACACCACAAGACGAGACCCCAGAAATAAAAGAAGACACACCACACGACCACCACACTGTTTCCGCCCATACTCGACACTCGTCGTCGAGGAGCAAGAAGAAAAGCAGCGCCGGCGGGTCGGCTGGTCGCCATGCTGGTCGCCGCGTGCTGCCTTCGTCACCTGCGGCCGAGGAAGGCATCCTTCGACAGGGGGTCGAGCTCCGTGCGCCGTATGCGGTCCAGCACCTCCAGCCGGCGGACCTCGATCATGGGCTCCATGAGCCACACGCTGCTGCGGAGGGTGAGGATCGACGGGTCGGACGCCCGCGCCACGTCGGGGTCGTTCGCCTCCACCACTCCCACGCACGCCTCGTACTGCGACCGGTACATCGCCGCCGCCTCCGCCACCACGCCTCCGATGGATGCCGCGTCGTGGGTCACGAACAGCCGCTGCTGCGACCTCTGCAGCGGCGAACGCTGCGGCGAACGCTGCGGCGAAGCCTGCGGCGAACGCTGTCTCTGCCCCCGTTGCGGCGAGCTTTGCTGAGCACCGCCGTCATCCGCGGTGGCGAAGATTTCCGCGACTCTCTCCATGGCCACGACGGCCGCCAGGAGGCCGTCCAGGCAGCCGAAGAGCAGGCGGTGCTGCATGAGGAGCGTCTCGTAGCACTTGGCCTCGGTGGAATCCGCGACGTAGGCCGGCACTCGTGACTTCTCGGGGGTGGTCTGGCCCGGCGACAGATGGCCCATGCTCATGGCCGCGTTGGCGATCTCCGTCAGGTGCTCGTGGCCCTGGTTCCGCGCCCGATCCCACGATACGCGGGCAGCGTCCCAGTCGCCGAACAGCCTCTCAGCGGTCAACCGAGTTGCCATGGCGGCTATCTTGAGAGGGCGGCGGGCGGCGGCTGGCCCAGCGATTTATTTGCGAACGATCTAGGAGCAAACCCGATCGCATGATAATCGCAAATAAATCGCATGAAGAATCGCATTATTTTACCGCATCGATCGCATGGTCCGACCGCATCCTCATGCGATCCCGACCGCATGCACGCTTCGCATGCACAATCGCATGCCATGCGATTAGTAAGAGTAACCCGTGGCAATCCTTGCCCAGGATCGCGCACTGCAGTCCGGAAATGGGGCGCTTTCGATAGGGCGAGGAGCTATCACAACACGGCCATAGGCACTAGTGTACACCTGGGGACTACAGCGGACCGAGAATGGCCAGCGTCTTGTATGAAGAAGGGACTCCTCTCCGTGCATCAATTCTGACCTCGAGTCCCGACAGGAGTTCAGATGGCTCCCGTGTTGCCAGGGGAATTCTCTTTGAGCGAGGCGGCCCAGGCAGCCCAGAACTAAATGAAGTACGCTCTCTTGCATCTAAGACAGCTCCAGGAGTCTCCGAAGTTACTGACTATGCCCGTCGAATGGTCCACCAAGAAGAAACCATGCGTGCCGATCTTCACCAGCACAAAGAATTAAATTACATGAGGCATTCTTTCGGGATTAATCCACCAAAATGTTACAGTTGCGAAGGAGCCCTTGCAACTGCCGCGCGGATGCGGTGGAAATGCGCGGTGCGGCTGGCGGGCTGTTCGAACGCTCGGCACCGCGTTCTGATCACGGGCGGGCATCCATCCTTCTGAAGCTGGCCCACCGCCGCGAGGCGCTGGCAAAGGAGGCACAGCACGAAGCCAAGGGGTACGGTGTAACGCAAGCAGCGGAAGAAGCAGTACGTCACTTCTCCGACGTCGTGGCTTGCGGTGACCTTTCTGGGTTTGAACTGTGGTAGTGGTAGTTTCGATGTCAAACCAGTGTTTGCTAGTTGGGTTCTTTTATTGCATTTTCTTTTTGTTACTCTATACTAGCTAGATCCCCGCCCCGCCCCCCCGGAATTACTATAGGCGGGTTCCAAAGCCACTTTAAAGTTTTCTCCCACTTAGGTTACAAAAAGGTTTTGATCAGCAGCTCTAGTAAGCAGGTCAAAAATAAAAAGTACACAAAAAGGTTTTAAAGCCACTTTAAAGTTTTCTCCCACTTAGGTTACAAAAAGGTTAAAGGTTTTGCACCTTTATCTCGTAACTGTAACTGCATTCTTATTTGATCAGCAGCTCTAGTAAGCAGGTCAAAAATAAATAGTACACACGCGTCTGCACCCCCACAACGCCCCCAACACCCCCCCCCCACACTAACTACACTCAGCCACCAACGTCAAGGTTGGGCGCATCAGTCATTGAAGCAGTCTCAGCATTAGTCGAACTCGTAGAACTCCCAACCGCATTCTTATTTACATATGAGCTACATTTAAAATTCTTTCTGGTAGGCCGTTCAAATGACGACCAGGATAGCCAAAGCGCTGGGTAGTGCCCCTTCTGTATACTCTTCTCTTCTCTTCTGTTCCCACGAGGGCAACTGGCTTGGCCATGCGCGTCGCCATGCGAATCGCCATGCGAATCGCCATGCGGTCCGGCATGCTGTGCATGCGGTAGGACCGCATGTCCGACCGCATGAATCGCATGTCGAATCGCATGACCGGTCGCACCCTTCACCACATGAATCTGCCGCGCGGTGGCCAAAGCGCTGGGTAGTGTGCCTTCTGTTCTGCTCTTCTCTTCTGTTCCCATGAGGGCAACTGGCTTGGCCATGCGCATTGCCATGCGAATCGGCATGCGGTCCGGCATGCGGTCCATGCGATGGATCGCATTGCTAATTGCATGTATCGCATGTCTAATCGCATGCACCGCAAGTCTAATCGTATGAATCGCATACTCGACCGCATGCACCGCATGACCCACCGCATGAATCGCATGCTCGACCACACGACGAGAACCCGCACCCGCGGCAGGCGCAGGGGTGCCTTCCGAGCAGCCGCTCAAAGCGTGTCAGTGGCAGCCCCGAGCCGTGCGGGGGCAGCATGGATTTCTTGCAGCTAAGGGGCAGCGGGGTGGTGGTGGTGGTGGTGGTGGTGGTGGTGGTGGTGAAGGATGAGGAGGGCAAGGGGCTGCGGTGTGGACTCCATGATCACGTGATGATGCGTGAGTGCGTGAGGCAGAGCGAGTTCCGGGGGTGATGGCTGCTGGGACGGCAATGGGGAGCGGCTAGCTGCGAGCGTTTAACATCTGACTTCTTAGAGTAGGTCGACTTTCTTTCCGTTCAAGGTTGAAAAGGCCAGGAGAGCCGACGACCGATGCGAAGATGCTCGAAAATTCATTGATCCAAAGATCTGCAGATCTTCACTTCGATCAACGAGTTCCGGAGGTGATGGCTGCTGGGCCAGCGATGGGCCGTCCCCTTTCCATGGCCTTACTCCGAGTGCTCGTGAAGGTCCATGCCGGCTTGGGTATAGGAGGCGATGAAAATTTATAATTATGAAGTTGTTTGACTAAGAGCTGTGATGATCTTTCTGATCTTTGCCCTTCCTATGGATGGAAATGATCCAGCAAAGCCCGGTCAGCAGCACAACCCCCGGTGGCGGCTGCCCCCCGACCGGCATCGCCCGCTTGAGGGCGCTCATTTCAATGGTGCCTATCGCCGTCCCAGCAGCCATCACCCCCGGAACTCGCTCTGCCTCACGCACTCACGCATCATCACGTGATCATGGAGTCCACACCGCAGCCCCTTGCCATCCTCATCCTTCACCACCACCACCACCACCACCACCACCACCACCACCCCGCTGCCCCTTAGCTACAAGAAATCCATGCTGCCCCCGCACGGCTCGGGGCTGCCACTGACACGCTTTGAGCGGCTGCTCGGAAGGCACCCCTGCGCCAGCCGCGGGTGCGGGTTCTCGTCGTGTGGTCGAGCATGCGATTCATGCGGTGGGTCATGCGGTGCATGCGGTCGAGTATGCGATTCATACGATTAGACTTGCGATGCATGCGGTTAGACATGCGATACATGCAATTAGCAATGCGATCCATCGCATGGACCGCATGCCGGACCGCATGCCGATTCGCATGGCGATGCGCATTGCGAAGCCAATTACCCTCATGGGAACAGAAAGGGCACTAGCAGCGCTTTGACCATCGCGCGCGGCATGGCCATCAGTGCGGCACGTTGCGTTTGAGCATGTGGTTCGTGCGGTCGGACATACTCCGACCGGACATGCGATTCGACATGCGATTCATGCGGTCGGACATGCTGCGACCGGACATGCGATTCGACATGCGATTCATGCGGTCGGATATGCGGTCCTACCGCATGCACCGCATGCCGGACCGCATGGCGATTCGCATGGCGACGAGCATGACCAAGCCAGTTGCCCTCATAGGAACAGAAGAGAACAGAAGGGACACTACCCAGCGCTTTGGCCACCGCGCGGCAGATTCATGTGGTGAAGGGTGCGACCGGTCATGCGATTCGACATGCGATTCATGCGGTCGGACATGCGGTCCTACCACATGCACCGCATGTCGGACCGCATGACGGTTCGCATGGCGATGCGCATGGCCAAGCCAGTTGCCCTCATAGGAACGAGCTAGGAACAAAAGAGAACAGAAGGTACACTAGCAGCGCTTTGGCTGCCGCGGCGCAGGTTCATGTGCGATTCATGCGCTGGAGGATGCAACTGAGCATGCGCTGTATCGCGCTCCAGTTAGCGATACTGCAGATGGAGCTAAAATTGAAGGCGCGATACTGCAGATAGGGCTAAAATTGAAGGCCTAAAAGATGCATCAATTGCGGTACAAACAATGTTCGCTGCTAGTCCCCAGGTGTACACTACAGATCTGTAGTGCCTATGGCCGTGTTGTGATAGCTCCTCGCCCTATCGAAAGCGCCCCATTTCCGGACTGCAGTGCGCGATCCTGGGCAATTGTTTGCCTAAACAAAACGCGCGCGCTAGAGATATGTCGAAGAGAGAAGAAGAGAGCTCTCAGCACGCGTGTCGAAATTTTTGCAAATGGTGGGAGTATAGACTAGACTAGACTAGACCATTTCCGGACTGCAGTGCGCGATCCTGGGCAAGGATTGCCACGGGTTACTCTTACTAATCGCATGGCATGCGATTGTGCATGCGAAGCGTGCATGCGGTCGGGATCGCATGAGGATGCGGTCGGACCATGCGATCGATGCGGTAAAATAATGCGATTCTTCATGCGATTTATTTGCGATTATCATGCGATCGGGTTTGCTCCGATCTAGAGCCATGAGTTATTTGCCGTCGTAGTCCTTCCACGTGGTGAATTCTTTGACGGGTACCTTGCCGACGCCCCCACCCTCCTGAAATGGCAAGCCTCTCGGAGTCACCCCCGCCTTCCACGGTCTTCCAGCCCGGTAAGGTGGCCGTCATCACCGGCGCCAGCAGCGGGATCGGGAAGGCAGTGGCTCGCAGGTGCGCGAACCTCAAGATGAAGGTGGTGCTCGCCGACATCGACGCGGGGGACCTCGAGGAGGCCCGCCAGGAAGTCGCGGCGCTCGCGGACAGTGCGTCCGACGTCCTCGCCGTGCCGACGGATGTGGCCGACCCCGCGGCGCTGGTGGCGCTGCAGCAGAAGACCTTTCACACCTTCGGCGGCTGCCACTTCCTGATGAACAACGCCGGCACGGGCGTGGGCGGCGGGGTGCAAGCCCCTCTTTCCACGTGGAGTGGCACGATGGGCGTGAATTTCATGGGCCCCATTCACGGCTGCCAGGCCTTCGTGGGCCCCATGCAGGAGTTCTTGAAAGCGGGCGGCGGCTCGGAGGGGTTGATCGTCAACACGGGCTCGAAGCAAGGCATCACGATGCCGCCGGGGAACCTCGTGTACAACTGCAGCAAGGCGGCCTTGAAGTGCTTCACCGAGGGCCTGGAGCACGACCTCCGCACGCAGCACGCCAAGAACAAGGACGACACGCCCAGGATCCGCGCCGCACTACTGGTGCCCGGGTGGGTGAACACCTCCATCGCCCTGAAGACGAAGCGCGCAGAGATGAAGGCAGGCGGCGCGGCCGCGGAGGAGCTGAGCAACGAGCGGCTGCGCGAGGAGACCTTTTTCCACGAGGCAAAGCCCGCGGCGGGGGCCTGGATGCCGGACCAGGTCGTGACCTTCATGCTGGAGCAGCTGGCGCTGGGCCGCTTCTACATCATCTGCCCCGACAACGACGTGGACCGCCAGACGGACAACCTCCGCATGACCTGGGCGATGCAGGACATCACGATGGACCGGCCGCCTCTCAGCCGGTGGCACGACGCGCACTCCCCGGCCTTTACGGCCTTCCTCGAGGAGAATCGGAAGTAGTATTCCGCGGACGCAGCGAAACCAGTCACTTGGAGGGGAGGGCGCGGCGGTAGCGGAGTTGTCAGTCAGTCAGTCAGTCAGCCAGTCATCAGCCCGGTGCGTACGTGCGTGTGGTGACGAGAGCAGAGAGCAGCAAGAGAGGACAAAGCCCCCCGCGTTTTACCACACGCATCATGCTGGCTGCGGCGGCCATCGACCATGGCGGCGACCATGGCGACGACGGCAGGAGGATTCACCCCCGGCCGTCACCCCGGTCGCCTGTATCCCCCCTAATTCTATTTCCTCCGTGGTGGTTGTCGAGACGCCGACCACGCACCTTTCATTTATTATATATAAGAAAATATTTTCTGCTGGGTAAACCCAAAGCGCGCAGAAAAAAGGTTGGGCTCTCTCTTTCTATTAGTTAGAAGGGAGATGGAAGAGAGAGAGAGGGCCGCGCTGCCGCTGCCGCCATGGCTGCCGCTCGCCACCATCTCACGCGCGCACTACGCACTACTACTAGCGCCGCGATGCGGCCTCCTCGAGTACCACGGCCCATTTGCGCGCGTCCGCGGCAGTGGAACACTGGAGTTTGTACGTCTTCCCTTCACTCCTTGTCTCGTCTTCGAGAACTGTAATGGTCCTCTCATTGTGGGTTACCACCGCACCCTTCAGCGTGATGGATCCTTTCTTGGTTCTCTTGTCCTCGCTGGTGTAGTAGGACAGCGAATAAGTTCCGATGCTGCTCTCAGCCAGCTCGAAGAATCGCTTCTTCATGCCTGTGTCGACCGTCCCGTGCCCGGCCTTGTTCATGTACCCGGACTGCGTCAGAACCGCCGGTTTTGCTGCAGGCTCGGGCTTGGGCTCGGGCTCGGGCTCGGGCTCGGGCTCGGGCTCGGGCTCGGGCTCGGGCTCGGGGTCCGCCGCCGCCGCCGCCGCCGCCGCCGCCGCCGCCGCCGGTGCGTCCTCGACTCCGGACGCGCTGCTCACAACCTCCTCAGTGGCGACTGCTGCTCCGTCAGAAGAAGGAGACGACGAAGAAGTGTCCGAAGCCGCCGCGGGCGCGGGCTGCTCCTCGGGAAGGGCTGGATCCGTGCCACTGGCGGGGGGCTCCTCTTCGGGAAGGCTGATGCCCCCGAAGAAGTTGGCCTTGAACTTGGGCAGGACGCTGGCGTTTGCCTCTGCGAAGGCCAGGAAGTCATCGAAGGTGACTTGGCCGTCACCGTCGCCGTCCGCCCCTACCGCGAGCGAAGCCAGCTCATCCACGTCGGCGTCAGGCACGCCGCGGCGGAGGATGTCCGTCAGGACGGTCGTCGAAATCAAGCCGGTGTCGTCTTCGTCGAAGACGCGGAAGGCGAGGCGGAGCGCGTCGCGTCGGGTCTCCTCACCGTCGCCGTTGACGAAGGCCATGACGACGAGGAACTTGCGAAAGTCGAGGGAGCCGCTCTCGTCGACGTCCAGCAGCGCGAAGAGGCGGTCCACCTCGTCCGCCTTGAAGCCCGCCGCGGCCTCCTCGTCCTCGTGCTGCATGACGCGGGCGAATTCCTCGCGAGTGATGAGGCCGTCCTTGGACCCGTCGATGGCCGCGAAGCGCTCGAGGTAGACCTTCGCGGTCTTGACGTCGATGCCGTGCAGCCTGCCCTTCATGGCCTTGAACTCGGTGATGCCCGCAGAGCTCGGGAGCCTGTGCTTGTGATGCGCGGCCGCCGCGAGCACCACGTCGTCGTAGCTGTGCATCGTCGGCTGCACCCCCAGGGCCGCGGCGAGCTCCTCCTGCGCCCGCCGAGCGAAGAGCCCGGCGTCCGCCTTCTCCGCCGCCGTCGGCACCAGCACCGGCAAATATGTGAGCGTGCAGCCCAGCCACGGCAGGCAGAGCAGCCGAAAGCCGATGGTCCCCATGCCCGGCTTGCCGACCACGAAGGACGGGTCGACGCCCCAGGTCTCGTAGTGGTACTTGATGGCGATGGCCTGCACCGGCTTGCCCGGCGCGAAGGCCCCGGCCTTGAAAGCGATGACCGCGGACCCGTTGGACGTGGTCCCTTCGGGGAAGATGACGGTCTGGGGCCACCGCGAGTCCGCGGCTCGCCGCGCGATCGTCGCTGAGGTGGTGGCGCGGCTGTCCGTGTCGTTGCGGTCGACGAAGATGAACTGGAAGGAGTTCGCCAGCGCGCCCAGGATGGGAATGTGCTGGTTCACCGACGCCGACACGGCCGCTCCCTTGACCCGCCAGATGATCATCACGTCCAGGAACGTGGAGTGGTTCGCGATGACGATGGGCGCCTCTGCCTGCGGGGCGCGCCGCCCCTTCTCCGAGATCCACCAGATGCCCTGGCAGAAAAGCAACAGCCGCACGCCGCAGACCGCGGGGAAGCGGATGACCTTGCGCCAGCAGCTCAGGGGGCGCTCCTCCAGGTCCCGCCTCGACAGGCCCAGGATCGCCAGGTTCCCGAAGACCCCCATGAGGCTCACGGCGACCAGGAGCAGCACCAGGCGCAGCGGGAACATCACCAGGCCGCTGGCCGCCATGACAGCCCACGTCGTCGCCGGCAGGTCGGGCGTCCGGTTCGCGAAGGGATTCACCGCGCTCCCCGCCCCGACCTCGTCGTACACCGACAGCTTCCTCCTGATCGGCGCCGCCCCCGCCGCGACGCCGCCCTCTTCCACGTCGCTGCCGCGGGCCTCGAGCGACACCTCCGACGCGTGGACTTCTTCGAGCATGGTGGTCGGGAGGAGTAAAGTGAGGGTGTCGTCCGCCCCCCCCCCTCTAACCGTTCGTCGGTCCGGTCGCGGTCTGGGCCGTCAAGAATATCTCGGGTGGATGCGGATGCCCGACGAACCGGAGTCCTCCTTGATCATTTAGGAGGGAGTCTGGACTGAAGACTAGTTAGTGATAGTTTTCATTATTAGCATGGGTGGCGGAATGATTGAAGAATGACTATGGGTATGAAAATGAAAAATCAAGTCATGGAAACAAATAATTAGCCAGATCTCCAAATAAATAAATAAATTGTCACGGCAATGATGATGAGAATCGTTGATCGATCGATGATGCTCTTGACGTTGGTGGTGCGGCAGCACTGCTTCTCGTCGTCCTTTCCACTGCGAAGTCATGCCGTGAACAGCCTCCGACCGCCGAGACAAGCCACCATTTCGTCCACGCCGCTTTCCGCCATGCGGCAGCACTGCTTCTCGTCGTCCTTTCCACTGCGAAGGCATGCCGTGAACAGCCTCCGACCGCCGAGACAAGCCACCATTTCGTCCACGCCGCTTTCCGCTAAGAAAGGAGGCTCCTCCTCTGCCCCGCCCCAGACCACTCCTCCGACGACGGTCACCACCGTGGATGGCACGGCTGCCGCCGAGGAGACCGTCAAGAAGAGCCGCTTCGTGGCGCGCGCGTGCGGGTCGTGCCTTCAATTCAGCGACGCGAAGGCCTTCATGCAGCGAGTGTCCGATCCGAAGGCGCGGCACAACTGCTGGGCGTGGGTCGGGCAGCGCTCGCAGCGCTCGTCGGACGACGGCGAGCCCTCTGGAACGGCGGGCCGGCCGATCCTGAACGCCATCGAGGGGCAGGGCCTGAGCGACGTGGTGGTGGTGGTGACCCGATACAAGAGCAAGGACGCGCCGATGCTGGGAGCGGGCGGGCTGCTGCGGGCGTACGGTTCTGCTGCGAGCCTGGTGCTTCGTTCAGCGCCGCTGGTGACGGTGGTGCCCTCGTCCGAGCTACGATGCACCTTTCCCATGGCGGAGCTCGGGAGCGTGCAAAGTCTCGTGGCGCGTTTCGAGAGCCGCAAGCCGGGGAGCGGCGCTCTCATCCGCGGCGATGAAGACTACGGGGACGACGGGAGCGTGACTTTAGGGGTGGTCGTGGAGACGGCCTTCGTGGAGGCCTTCTCCTCAGAGCTCCGGGAGGCGACCAACGGGGCGGCCACGGTGGAGGAGGAGCAAGAGGACGAAGAGGGCGAAGACGCCGGAGCCGCGATTCCAGCAGCAGGCGAAGAGGGAGAAGAAGCAGAGGAGGAAGAGGGAAGAGGCGAAGCGGGAGCGGAGGCGGAGGAGGAGGCGGGCGACGATACGAGCGCCGGACAGCAAAGAAGAGAGAAACGAGGGAAGAAGGGAAAGAGGAAGAGCTGAGATGTCGAGGCTTCTCAGCAACGAGATGTCACAGAGAGAGCACCACATGCAAGTCTCGGGCCGCTAGTGGCGTGGCAGTGGCAGGGCCCATGGAGACCATAGAAGCAAATGGCCCTTAGCAAAGCAAGAATCAACTGTGTGCTCCTACTGCGCTGGGGTCATGGCTGGGGTTTAATATCGCTCTTTGAAGCAAGAAGCAAGCAAGAGACAGAGAAGAAAATACCATGGAAAATGCGTCACCGTGGTGGTGAATGTTGCGCTGTGTGTGTATATGTGTGTGACATAAGAGTTCAAAGTCAAAGTTCAAAGCATCGCAATGGCAGACTCCACACTTCCTTCCTGGCTCGGCCCCTGTGTAGCGACTTGGGATGCGTCATCGCCTGCGAAGAAGGAAGAAGTAGCAGACGATCTCCTGGGTGTCCTGGCCTTGGTCAGGTACTCCTCGTGTATGTGCCGTCCGCGCCCGAACCCCATCGCAGACGTCTTTCGCTCCAGCGGCCGCCGCTGCCCCGCCACCAACGCAAACGTGTCCTTCTCCTCTTCCACTTCTTCAAAACGCGCGAGACGTCGTTTCGGTGGCATTTGGGGTCTTTCCAAGTCACGAAGGGGCGTCTCATAGCGGTTTACCTCCTGCTCCGGTTCCTTCGTCGTTTTCTTCTTCCGGCTCAAGCTTAGAAGTAACAGGAGAAAGGCCCAGGTATTTGTCCAGGTCCAAATCGCGAGGCTTCTGTACACTGGGTACATCTGCCACGCGATCGTTAG
>Ga0099800_1057_pt1 | contig 35372 bp, 17 predicted proteins | sample Uncmet6_SortRC_1_FD_89868 | JGI IMG/M metagenome (GOLD analysis project Ga0099800, IMG submission 89868) | Marine eukaryotic communities from CALCOFI LINE 67, Pacific Ocean - CN11_C50_N6_SortRC_1 | ecosystem: Environmental > Aquatic > Marine > Oceanic | place: Pacific Ocean: Monterey Bay... | reverse complement strand
TAGCAGTTGATGTAGTTGTATTACCTGGTCTAGTATTAGTAGCTGTGTGAGAAGTGGTGGAAGCATCGGAAGCATCAGTAGTGGTTGTAGTGACATTAGTATTATGAGCAGCACCAGAAGTAGAATTTTCTCCAATACTATTACTGCTACCAACTCCATCCCTCGCCCGTCTTGCCTTATCCTTCTCTTTCTCCAACCTTTTTTCCTCCTTTCTTTGTTTTCTTGCAAGTGCTCTTACTTCTTTTAGCTCATTTCTCCTACGTACTCTCTCCACTTGGATTTCTGGATCTTGATCACCGTCTTCTTCACTACTATCACTACTACTACTACTACTACTACTGCTACTACTACTACTACTTGGAGATTCTAATGAAGCATCATCAGATACAGCAGTATTAGTTGACGATGACGAAGAAGAGTTGTCATCACTATCACTATCACTACTACTACTACTACTTGAACCCGAACTATCACTATCACTACTACTACTACTGCTACTACTGCTAGTCTCTAGAAAATCGTTGATTTTACTATTACTATTTATGAGTAATGGTAATGATTTGAATTTATCTTTCTTTCTCCTCCTTAAAATTCTAGCATAATACAATTCCTTCTGATGTATAGTCATTAAAGATTCAACTTGGGAATACAAATTATTTAGATATTCATACGATCCTTGAGCTGGAGAAGGTTGTGACTGAGTCTGTTCCGAATGAGACTGGAGCTGTTGTAATTGTAGTTGACGAGATATTTGCAGTGGAGCAGGTTTTGGTAAGGCTTCGCAGTACACTCCTGTACAAATAGCCGTCATGACTATCAATTCTCTGCCGACCTCAATACTACTAGTGTACCCAAAAATTGCATTTAATCCATAGATTTTCAATTTTACCATAAGTTGGCGTTGTAAATCATATTCGAGAAATGGCAAGATACTAGATATGGACATAGCATCTTTCTCGCCAGATGCAGTTTTCCTACTCCTTGATACACGACCTTGTAGTAGCTTACCAGTGCCTCTCAACCTCATAGTTGACATAGGAGATATCGTGCAGATCAATGTTTCAGGTACCCATTTTCTCTTACATGATCTACAGGGTACCAAGCGCATAAATGAGAATGGAGCCATATTTCTGGTATAAGGTACATGAAAGCAAGAGCAAGGACGAGTATTACGTCGCACTCGTCTACCATTCAAGTAATAACCGTCGTTTTTCACAGACATCAACACGCGTTGATTGGATGATGACAATTCTTGCACACGTCGTCTATCTCTCTCAAGCTGTTCTAATGCTGCATAATCATTGTCATCATAGTCATACCTTTCGAATTCCTGTAGATACTCAAATTCACCACCAGTTGTACCAGTTGTTAGCCTGCGTTCTATTTTGGAATGGCTGTCATCCTTGGTATTCTTATTAGTAATAGTAATACCATTAGGAGTCCTCCTGATACCGCTACCAGTATTTTTATCATCAACATCAGCCTCAACTGCTACCGCTAGTGCAGAATCAGTGGTATCAAAAACTTCGTCATCACTATCCACTGGTCTCTCCATATGCATATGTTTCCCTACTTGCTTATATTCATCATCTTCATCATTTTCGTCCTCCTTTTCCTCCTTTTCTACTTCTTGCAGCCCTTTTTCCTTTTCATCATCACCATCACCATCACCATCGCTACCATCTATGCATTTTTTATCCTTCTTTTTATCTTTTTTACCATTACTACTCTTACTGCTCTTACTACTCTTACTACTTTTACTGCTATCATCATGATCATTCAATTCATTTTCAGTAACAAGCCTCTCACTTTCTAACAACAATGTTATTGATGGGTGTTCAGTATTCTTTAAAGTAGCTCCAGTGCCTATGGCTGATAACACACAGACTTCACCATACACTGTACATGTTTCTTTATATCCTACAACATGAGTACAGCATAATGTACGTGCATGAGATCTGATTTCATCCCTAATTTCTTCCCACCAACCTTCTCTGGTCTCCTGATTGCTCAGAGTGGTCTCGATAATATTTATATTATTATTACTATTATTATTATTATTATAATTATGATGTGATCCTATATATTTTACACTCCTAGCAGTTAATAATCCACCCATTCGTAGTCTCATATGTCGGCCAAACTCTGTCATACTTACTAAGATAATCTCAGTATTGATGACGTTACTAGTAATATCTTTTTTACTTAAATGTGTGTGGTGGTGTTGTAGGTGTTGTAGGTGTTGCAGTGCAGGGATGGATGAGATGTTACGGGATAATCCTGGAATGTAATTAGAAATTGCATTATTATTGTAGTTATCATCATTATTATCATCATATATCGAGTTGGAGTGTAACCCCAAACCATGCTTGTAAGCATTTGCATGACTGTAACGACTGTACTCCAGTTTCAAATTCAAACCTTTACTTTCAGTAGAAGGACCAAATGTAAAGACCCCAACATCTACAACAGCAAATTTAGACTTTCTATAAATTGGATTCAAAATTGCTGCAGGTATAGTAAATCCAGTGACTTCTAGATCTCGATTGCGCAAAGTACTTGGATCGTACAACCATTGATCCCTTTCTCTATCCCCGTTATGATCAAAAGTTGGTGCAGATAAAGGATTACCAAAGTTCCGATTCATTTCAATTACTCCAATATTATTGTTACTATTACTATTATTGTTACTATTACTATAATTATTTACACTCATGTTATTAGAAGCCCCAAAGAGATCAACAACGTTATTATTAGTATTATTATTACCAGTATTGAAACTACCAATAACAAGTGGAGTAGGATCTAACACAAACGTGGGAGCTACAGGAGCAGCGTTATGAGCTCGATACATGGGATGTACTAGTCCTAATTTGCTGCCACTAGAGAGCAGTTCTTTAGGATGTACATTCATATTCATATTCATGTTCATGTTCATATTCATGTTGCTGCTGCTACCTCTATGCCTGTTGTGGCTATGTCCTAAGGCCAAACCAAGACCAAGAGAGAGAGATTGAGAATGAGACATAGAATGAGAACGTATTGGAGTATAATTACTACTTTGACTACTATAAGGAGTAGCAGTAGTAGCATGAGTGGGAGTTACAGATAGGGAATGCCTCTGGGGGGAATTTCCACTACTACTACCACCACCACCACCACCATTCTTTGCTTGTACAACACTGGGGGATACATACATAAGCCCTTGAACATTTTCAGTAGTAGTATTGGTAGTACTATCACTTAAAATACTTATATCAACATCCTTCTCCCTCTCTTCATTGACTGGAGATGGGGGCGCACCTGCATCAAATTGCGAGTGTCTGTTAGCAGCATTAGCATACACTGGAGAAGAATCAGAAGAATCAGATGCAGCTATGGTTGCTGTTGTGGTAAATATTTCAGATGGTTTTCTTAAATCCACAGCTGCCAATGATCCATTGATGGTATTTATAGTAGTATTAGTATTAGTAGTATTGATATTAAGTGGAGTTGGACTGGAAGAAATTCCATTCAGCCTCATCAAATTTAGATCGACCTCGTCTCCAACTACGCCATTGCTACTACTACTACTACTACTACTACTACTACTACTACTACTACAACCATTGATACTATTACTAATAGCCAATGCATTACTAGTTTTGACATCTTGCACGCGCAATAACCGACAGGCTGTGCCATATGCCCTTGCAACAATGCATCCTTCAAAGTCTAAATGAACATGATACCCAAGCACCGCATTGCCCCCTAGCTCGAGAACCTTCTTACCCACCTCTCTTCTGACTTCACTCGTTAGATTGTGAAGTAATTTCAATTTATCAGTGGGTGATCTAGCTGTATCATCATTATTACCATTATCATAATTATTGTAATCATCACCTGATCTATTATGATAATTTCCACCATTACCAACACTCTGATGACTACCATCATAATAATAGTTATTATATTGGCTTGGATTATAATTATTGTGGTCATCGTTATTACTATCATCTACCACTATGTCATGAACAAAACCTATAATATCATCAACGATAAATGCCAGCGGTGATATAGATGAAGCTGAAAAAAATTGCACTCCAGCTGATGAATCTCTAAAAGGATTATTATTATCTATAAATTGTAGTTGTACTGATGCAGATAACGTTCCTCTTAGCCCATGATGTATATCATATAAGGGAAAATCACCATTAATTACAAGTTTTTTCGAAGAATCATGAGCAGTTCTCATAACTAAAGGATTTAGATCGACAAATACAACACCAATCAAATTATGATCCTTATTATGATAGTCATTATCATGACGATCTACATTTCCATTTGAATCTTTATTGTAATTATCACCATTACTATAATTTTCATTAATAACTCTCAATTCCAATGGAGTATCTTGTAGAATAGAATCATCTACTACTTCAATTCGAAATGATTCATTCCATATAGGATTACACGTATTTATGCATGTATGTGTTTTCTTTTCATATGAACCAAATTCTATTAGAACACTAGAATTTAATGTTTCGTCATCTTCCGAATTATTACAGTCATTTGAAGATTGAGAAGGTAAATTAAATGCTTTATTTATTTTGATACGTATAAGTGATGGCATATTATCTTAAATTCAAATATTTATAATATCTTTATCGAAATTTACCACAAATGCTTTATGATGTTTCTGATTTCTATGAATAAATATGATTCTCTTCTATCTTATATTCAAAAATTTGGTATTTTGATACATTTTATTTCAAACGCCCTGTCATGTCAGCTCCTCTAATCCAGGTTTTTTGGATATTTTTTATATTCTATTTTTTAGAAAGTTCTTCCGTCCTAAGTTGAAAAACATTCTAAGGCAAAATAATAAGCTCAAAATGAGTTGGAGTAATCATATCTATGATTGGACCATATTTGGTGCTAAATGTGCTGGTGCTTTAGTGGTGTTTGGTTTATATCAATTATATATCAATCAAGATAATATATTATATATTCCTAATCCTCCTGGTATGCCAAAAACACCTGATGAAAATCCAAAATATTTACGATCTCCATTAGAATGGACAGTAAGTGGTAATCGTGCTACCTCTCAAACACCAATGATGGAGAAATTAACATTTTTAGAAGAATTTATAGTTACTGATGATAATATATCAATTCATACATGGATAATATTACAAAAAGAATCAAGAAAATGTCCAACACTTGTTTATTTCCATGGCAATGCTGGTAATATGGGTTTTAGATTACCTAATGCAGCACAAATGTATGCCAAAGCTGGTATCAATATAGTAATGGTTGATTATCGAGGTTATGGTTCATCTTCTGGTACACCTAATGAAAAAGGATTAAATTTAGACGGTGAAGCAGTTATAAAATTTTTATCAAAACATCCAAAATTAAATGGTTCAAAATTAATTATGTTTGGTCGATCTCTAGGAGGAGCGGTTGCTATTTCTTTAGCACATAAATTTCCTGAATTAGTAAGTGGTGTTATTGTTGAAAATACTTTCTTGTCGATAGCAGCGATGGTCGATACTCTAATGCCACTTATTGCACCAGCTAAAGGACTTATATTAAGGATAGGGTGGCATTCAGAAACATTAATTAAAGATTTGAAACAGCCAATTATGTTCATTTCTGGGTTGAAAGATGAGTTAGTACCTCCTGTCCACATGAAGAAGTTACATAAATTAGCTGTTCGATCTAAATATAGATATTGGTTTGAGGTTCCGACAGGGACCCACAATGAGACTTTTATAGCTGCTGGTATGCAATATTATCTTCGATTAAAAGAATTTTGTTTGATTGTTGATTCTGGCGTAAGTGATAATAATGATGGTGATAATAATAATAATAATAATAGTGGTAGTAATGATGTGAAATACGTTGGTAGAGGAGGAGAAGATAATGGTGGTAGTAGCGCAGAAATAGGAAGTATACCTACTATGACTAAAAATCTTAATGTGAAGTAATTCTAATATTCGTAATTTTTGTTGCTAGTAATAAATTAATCAATATAGATAACGATAAAAGTATAGAAAATGAGATACTAATTCATATAATCAATGATATGATAGTATTATGTTTGAGATGAACGAGAAGTATTCAAATAGAATGGCTTCTTACATTACTGCGATCTTTCACACGTCCCTTAGTTGTCCCTTAGTTTAAAACGATAAAACCAGTAGAAAAAATTTAAATCTTCATTTGATTTATACTCTCTGTTCTATCGCTTTGCTCCTGAGGGGTAGCTTAGCCTACCTATACACATTTGATTTATACTCTCTGTTCTATCGCTTTGCTCCTTAGGGGTAGCTTAGCCTACCTATACACATTTGATTTATACTCTCTGTTCGATCCTATTTGTTCATGTCACATCTGCTCAATCTACTTAGAGTAATGTTACGGTTAGCGTTAAGGTTAGCCTTAGGCTTAGGGTTACGGTTAGCGTTAAGGGCTTCTACTACTTGCACCACACATCACATCACATATACACTCTATCTATCTATCTATCTATCTATCTATCTATCTATCTAAGGAGATCTCTATGATCTACTTTTCTGTGTCCCACTGACGCTATCCTGTCATACCAGAATCTTGCCCAAGTGATGAAAGAAATCTTATAATACATTATTCATCTGATTCATATTATTCATATTTCTTTCCTATCATACTGGCTTAACTAATTTCGCCCAGAAATGAAAGAAATATGAATCAGATGAAAGGATTTAAATGATTACAATTTATTTTTTATTACTTTGAGTCTTACTTAGTATGGTTAGATTATGTTTATCATGTTCACACCACTCCCACTCCCACTCCCACTTACATGCTCCTTATTCCTACATTTTGTACTCCAAAACTTGGGAAATATTTACAAGAATGATGCTATTTTCATCTTTAGTTGAAAAAAGACATCATCTTCACCACTTGGATCATCACCTTTTATTGCTATAAGAATCTCACCTAAAGGTTTTGGTTTATGTTTTTCATTAGTTTCATGATCAACATGAGGACTTATTAATATCAATGGTCGACGACGATACCAAGGATGATTCATTATACATTGTCTAATCTCCTCAGTATTCGCTACATCTAGAGGTGTCATACCATCATTATTCAAATAGAAGAAGTTGGCTTTGTTTGCTATCAACACCTTCACTATCTCCAAGTGACCTTCAGAACTAGCTCTATACAGAGGTGTATCACCAAATTTATCAGCTGTATCCAATAATGCACCTGATGTTATCAACACCTTTACTATCTCCAAGTAACCAGTCCAACTAGCAACAAACAGAGGTGTAATACCATCATCATTAGCTTTATCCAATAATGCACCTGATGCTATCAATACCTTCACTATCTCCAAGTAACCATTATAACTAGCAATATTCAGAGGTGCAATACCATTATTATTAGCTTTATCCAATAATGCACCTGATGCTATCAATACCTTGGCTATCTCCAAGTGACCTCCATCAATAGCAATATATAGAGGTGTATAACCATCATTATTAGCTATATCCAATAATGCACCTGATGCTATCAACATCTTTACTATCTCCAAATGACCATTATAACTAGCAATATATAGAGGTGTCCAACCATTATTATCAGCTTTATCCAATAATGCACCTGATGCTATCAATACCTGGGCTATCTCCAAGTGACCTCTGTCAAGAGCAATATATAGAGGTGTATAACCATAATTATTAGCTATATCCAATAATGCACCTGATGCTATCAACACCTTCACTATCTCCAAGTGACCATTAAAAGTAGCAGCACATAAAGCTGTACTACCAACATAATCAGCTGTATCTAATAATGCACCTGATGCTATCAACACCTTCACTATCTCCAAGTGACCTCTATCACTAGCAATATACAGAGGTGTATTACCAAATTTATCAGCTTTATCCAATAATGCACCTGATGCTATCAACACCTTCACTATCTCCAAGTGACCTCTATCACTAGCAATATACAGAGGTGTATTACCATTATTATCAGCTGTATCCAATAATGCACCTGATGCTATCAATACCTTTACTATCTCCAAGTGACCTTCAGAACTAGCTCTATACAGAGGTGTATCACCATAATTGTCAGCTGTATCCAATAATGCACCTGATGCTATCAACACCTTTGCTATCTCCAAGTGACCTCTATCAAGAGCAATATACAGAGGTGTATAACCATAATTGTCAGCTGTATCCAATAAAGCACCTGATGCTATCAACTCCTTCACTATCTCTAAGTGACCATTCTTACTAGCAATATACAGAGGTGTCATGCCATTTTCATTAGCATTATCCAATAATGCACCTGATGCTATCAATACCTTCACTATTTCCAAGTGACCTTCAACACTAGCTCTATACAGAGGTGTCCAACCATTATTATCAGCTTTATCCAATAATGCACCTGATGCTATCAACACCTTTGCTATCTCCAAGTGACCATTATAACTAGCAATATACAGAGGTGTCCAACCATTAATAGCAGCTTTATCCAATAATGCACCTAATGCTATCAACACCTTCACTATCTCCAAGTGACCATTATAACTAGCAATATACAGAGGTGTCTCACCATCATCATTAGCTTTATCCAATAATGCACCTGATGCTATCAATACCTGGGCTATCTCCAAGTGACCTCCATCAATAGCAATATATAGAGGTGTATAACCATCATTATTAGCTATATCCAATAATGCACCTGATGCTATCAACACCTTTACTATCTCTAAGTGACCACTATGACTAGCCATATACAGCGGTGTCTCACCATCATCATTAGCTTTATCCAATAATGCACCTGATGCTATCAACATCTTTACTATCTCCAAATGACCAGTAAAACTAGCAATCGACAGAGGTGTAGGTGTTAGTGTTATACCTCTATATCCAGTCATGTTGATATCTGCTCCATTCAATAACATTTCCTTCACTTCCTCCACATTTCCATCCTGACATTCGTCTAACAGTGTTCGGGACATGCTCATACGTAGCAATCAATAAAACAGGGTAACTACAGCAACAAAGAGATTCTTCTACCCTGCTTTTAAAAAAATTAAATTTAAAATTTAAATCTTAAATCTTCGTCGCGTCTAGTCTGGTTGGTTTCGGACCCCAGGACCTTGCCTAGGAGGGAGGTCCCTCTTCTGGCTTCTGGTTTATTTTTTATTTTCTAGCTATATTTAGTGGATATTTCTCTTTTTCAAATGCCAAAAGCATATGATTATCAATTTAAAATCTGTATAATTGGTGATACAGGTTGTGGTAAGAGCTCTATACTGAAACGATTTGTAGATGGTACATTTAGTAGCGTTGCATCTAATGCTACTGTTTCAATTGATTTCAAACATTTCATGCTAGAAATAGGTTCCTTTATAGTGAAATTACAAATATGGGATACAGCTGGTATGGAACAATTTAACACAATTACCACTGCCTATTATAGAGGTGCTGAAGGTGTAATAGCAGTTTATGATACTACTAATGCAAATTCTTTAAAGCATGTACCACAATGGGTAGCTGAAGTGAATCGTTTTGCTAATGATGGAGCAATATCAATATTAGCAGGTAACAAAGCAGATTTAGAAGATTCTCGTGTAATATCTACAGATATGGGACAAAAAGTTGCAAATTCAGTTAATGCATCACAATTTTTTGAAACTAGTGCTGCTGATGGCACTAATATAGAAGAAATATTCACTCAATTAACTGTAAAATTATTAGAAAAGAAGTTAGGTAGAAGTATAAGTGGTAACGGTGGTATTAGAAATGAAAGTATATCATTGGAATCTAAAAGGTCCGCGTCTTCATCACGATGTTGTGGATAATGGATACACTATTTACATCAGATATTTAATAACCAAGAAAAGTGGTGGCATAAATGATAGCAAGGATGGTAATAATAATTATAAATCATGAACTCATAGCCACTTGTGAGATGATATATAATTGCAATATAAAACTTGCGGAAATATTAGTAATAATAATGATGACAGTAGTAGTAGTAGTAGTAGTAGTAGTAGTAGTAGTAGTAGTTAGTAGTAGTTAGTAGTAGTTAGTAGTAGTAGTAATATTAATGGTACATGGAGTTTTAAATGAAGTAAACAGTATTAATAGTTAGCTATGATAAGAAAGTGGTGGTAGTAGTAGTAGTCATCACAAACATGCACGGCAGGAGGAAGAAGAAGAATTAGAATAAATACGGGGAAAAGGGTGAAGTGAGTGAGTACATGTCGTTAGACTATTAGAATGAGACTCTATTCAAATACCACGATTCAGTTTATTAGGCTTTTTTAAAAATTTTATCTTTTACTGTAGTTCCTCTTAAAATATTAAACAAATTCAAATCAAAATAAGGAGTCATAATCATTGTAATTAATAGAGCTCGTGGCGTGAAAACATACATCTCTTCACTATTCGTGTTTTATCATTTGAATTTTCTTTATTCATATACATATTCATGTTAAATCACTTGATATCTTATACGCAATTAATAAGCTTATGTAACTTTGTTTAACGTGTTTCGCTTTCACTTATTTCTATAACTTTCTCAGTGATTTCCATTTCATTTCACTTCAACCATCTCTTCATTTATATCTTCTTCAATCCAATACATTCAACCCCAGTTCTGAAATTAGATTGCGCTCACTTCCTTCATCTGTTTTAACTCTGGCGAGTGAGATACAGAACTTTCTACGAAAATCATCAAAGAAACCTCGTAATTTTTTATCCTCCTTGATCTCCAAATCTCCCAATTCTTGGGGTCCTGATTGAGATTCATTATCTTCAACTTTCATGTGTCTTGCATCTATAGCTTTGTTTTTATTTTTATGTATTTGAGAATTAATAAATGAATAACAGACTTTCCTGCGTTTGATTCTCTCTCTCTCTCGCCATTTATCAACTTCAGACATACAATTGGCATTATTTGATTTCCTATCATAATCGATATCATCACTTGTACCTTCATTAATAGTAATATTCCATTTAGAATTCATTCTTTCTATGAAGAATTTCGGTCTTGCTTTCAAGATATTATTCGCCAATTTGAATACGTTCACCTCATACAAAGACTTTATAATACGCATTGAATAATTTGCTATATCTCTTTCATCATAAGGTGAGTCCCTGATGAGATCACACAAATGTGGGATAACTTCAATTTCAAATACTTTATTTGCATAAGCATATCCGGCAGTGGAAAGAAGGTATAATGCACGAATTGCTTCGTATAAATTATCATTCGAGCTATAATTACAAATTTCGTAAGCCAAAACCTTCATTATGCTAAGAATTCTATCATTTATGTTATATACATACTTACTAGCAATTATGTCATGCAAATATTTCAATACATTCTGCCGATCCTTCCATGATAATGAGGTGCCTAATCTGGAAGCATCTGATAAGACTTCTTGCACTTGACTGGGGATGACGTCATATGTACTACTAGGTGTAGTAATTTCACGTTGTTCTAGTGATTTAGAATCTGATTCAGAATCTGTGATAGCTTGACGAATATTATCAAAGATATTGGTAGTAGAGGAATTAGTGTCAGTAGTACTAGATTGAGCCAGTATTTCATTATGCAATGCTTGAATTACTTGATATGATGGTAAATCAAGTATCATCATGAAAGGATTCGCTTCTGGTAGATGTGATTGAGGTTGGATCGTCATTTGTTCCATTCCCTCAACTTCATCACCTTCAATATTCCTTGCATTATGATGTTTATAAAAGCGTTTTAAATATTCTGAAAACATTTTCGATAATAATCCCTTTTCTTGTTGCTGTTGAATCTTACGCAGTATATCGCAGCGTTCACAAATTAATTGGTTTGCAACTTCTGCAACATAAGTACTTTTTTCAAATTCATTTCTTTCACACAACTTTCCTGTAGCTGTCAAATGTAATACATTAATCAGAACATTGTCAAAACAATCCAAAGGTTTTAATTCGTTTGGTATATCTTTCAACTGTTCTTCCTTGCTTCTATCATCAATTTCATGAGATTCTTCGTCAACATCATCAGCAGTATCAACATCTCTAAATAATTTACGAATGATACCAAATCCTTCTTGCTTAGCCATGGTAAATGGAGTTAAACCATCACTGTTCTTCAAATTTACATCAGCGCCTTTTTCATTCATAAGATAATTGACAATCTCTTCTCTTTTATTAGCAACTGCAATATGCAAAGGGGTACACTTATTATGATCAAGACAGTCCACATTGGCTCCAGCATTAACTAAGGATTGAATAATTTCCAATCCAATTTTTTCATTAGCAACAGCAAAATGCAGACTGTTTCTTCCCCTATAATCAGTACTATTGACGACATCCTTCCTGATCGGAGCCGGTTCCCTTAAAAGTAATTCGATAATCCTTGGATATCCATATTTCAATGCATAATGGATACCAGTGGCATCATAAGGTTTATACTTGGTGAGTACATCTGCACCACGTCTTAAAAGCATCGAAACTATTGACACGTGACCAGAACGACAGGCAAATATTAAAGCATTATCTTTTTGAATCCGACAATTGAAATGATCAGGCTTCATTTCAGCTAACAAATTTGTACATTTTTCTAAATCACCCTGAGCAGCGGCATAAGCAAGTGGTGGTATCGATGTTAATGAAGAGTGATTTTGTTTTTGCTGTTTTGAAGACAAAGTGTTTACTATTACTTGATGGTTACTATCAAACTTATCTGTTGTTTCCGCTCTGGATCTCTTATTCCAACCCGTATCAAAGGCAATCACTTTAGGACCATCAAGATCCACAAACTTTTTCATGAGTTTTTGAAAAAAATCATGAAGTTGCATCTTGTATTCTAAGAAACTATCATCGTCATCACTATTATTACTATGATCACGATTACTACTTACCAATTGTAATAAATAGCAGCCCTTATAAGGCTCTCTCTGATCATATTGAAGTATAATACTACCATGAAAAGCTGGTTTACCAGATTTGCCTTTTAAATACTTACCTTTATCATCTTCTGATTTTAACGATGATGATGATGATGTAGATGGAGGGCTTAGTGAGCTTAGTGAACTTGTGGATGCTTCCAGAGCAGGACCTGGTGGAACACGATGTGAACCAATAAGCCACTAATTATCGTAGTTTAAAGAAATATTAAAAAATATCAAATATTAATTATAATTATATGTATCATAAAAATAAATAGGTATCGAAGTAAGTAAATAAATTTTAATCTTCATAAAAAACCGAAAACAAGATCAAATTATGTAAATTGCTTGTAGATTTAATTAACTTACCTTATGAGACTTTTCATAATAATCATAATGTTCGAAAATTGCAGATAGAAATTCATCTATTACCTTTATAATGATGGATAATGGACTGTTGTCTGTAGTTCTTTTTTCCACTTCCGAAGGAAATTCAAGACGAAAAAATAACGTACCAGATGTTTTTAGCTTACCTGTTTCATTATAATCTGTAGAATCAACGCCTTCAGGATTAGGAATTATCGTAGATGGATCATCTTTAACAGGTTCATTTTGATGTTTAACTCTTTCCTCTTCTCCTTTTTCCCCTAACTTTTTCAAATTATCACTTGAGAATGTTTGTTTGTGGTTTTTTGTGTCTGTACTATTTACGCTTTTATAAGTATCAGTATGAGATGATAGACGCACGCTACGAACCCCTCGTGTACCGCTTGCGTGATTTTTTTTGTTGTTGTTGCGTGGATTATTTTTTTTGGGTACATTTGACATATTAGTTTATAACTTTAAAACCTTTAAATTTTAAGCAATTAATTGAATAACGATGACCTTAATCCCCATTAAACATATTACCAAGAGCGTATGATCTAGAAATTCTAGAAAATCTAAAAACCATAACAAGAAACTGTTATTGTTCTCTAGACGTGAATAATTGTGCTCTTCGGCAGGCGGCAGGCAGCGCAGGCAGCCGTTGTGACACACACGCGCGGGGTTCCGGGGGGTTGCGAATTGCGAATTCCAGGAATTCTTTGGATTTCATACAGACAGACAGACTGAAATCTAAAAAAAACATAATAACATTTATCTGAATTTTACCATAATCCACATTGGGTATGGCGACAAATATTTTGTTGGTACTCTTCTTAGGTAGAATGTGTTATTGTTATTATGATTTGATACCTAATAGTCCTATTCATCAATTCCGTAATATGTTATTATTAACAAAAAAACTCTCTACTACTGCATTGATTACATTTACAGCTCAATCTAGTAATACATTATTGTCATCTAATAATGAGATTGATATTTCTAACTCCAATTTAAAAACTACAATTAATAAGGATTATGATCAAAATGCAAGTGAATTTGCTTCAAAATTACAATCAATTAGAGCACCTTTGACAGATGAAATAGATATAACTTTTAATAATGATAATTTAGGAATAGGAATAGTTGAAGAAAATTATAAAGGTTTTCCAGTGGTCAAAGTATCATCAATTAATTCCAATATTTTTCTTACTGGTTCTAGTAGTAATACTAATGATTTTAATTTAAGAATAGATTCAATAGTAACAAGAGTTAATGATATTCAAGTTGATGGATTACCTTTAAAACAAATCGGTGAATTAATAAAATCATCACCAAGACCATTAAAAATAAGATTTCGTGATCCTTCAAGATATTTTGAATTATTAGACTCATCTAGATTAGGTTTTGTTACACCTATAATAACTACTTCATATTTACCAGCAAATACAGCTGAAGTTGGTAAGGCAGAAGAGATTATAACAGTAGAACGTTTGGAAATGCCACCACCTGACATGAGAAGTAGAGCTGCAAACTATTTAGATGTAATGGAAATTCAATATGCTGCAAGAGTTGCCGATAATAGTAATAGTAATATAGAGAACAGTAATAGTATTAATTATGGTGTTGTTGTAGACTCTTCAGTTGAAAGATCTCCACCTGGTTCTTCTTCTCAATCTATCTATTATGTACTAGGTCAGCAGAATGGCCCTCCAGGTAATGGACTTGGAGACCGGTTACCACAAGGGTTGGATATCACAATACGGGGCATGGTAGTTGGGGAAAAAAGGAGAATTACACTTCCTCCATCATTAGCATATAGTAAGAGAGGCCTCAAAAGTAGAGGTATCCCTCCATTTGCAACTATGGTGTATATTGTCAAATGTGTATCTATATCGTAAGAGCATAAGAATAATCAAATTAGAAGAAGAGGAAGCAAAAAATGAAGAGGAAGAAGAAAAAGAAAAAGAAGAAGAAACTCATAAATTCTTTTTGACCGATTGGCAATTATATGATTAATTAAATATTTGAAACTTAGCGGAAAATTTCTATATGATACTAAAAGCTAAAAGCACTTCCTAGATTGCGAATCTTCATGAAGGCTGGGATTCCCACCATGTTCAAGACAACAAAGAGCACATTTAAATTGGGCAAAGAAAAAATTGTAAAATATTAAATGATTAAAAGACCTTCTTTCATAGTTACCTTTTATGGCTAGTTATATAATCCTTGATTTTTTCAAATAAAATTTACAAAATCCAAGTTAAAAATGAGTTATAGCTTTGTATCTTTAAATGAATTTAACAATTATTTTACTAACATCGCCACTTATTTTACTTAACAATTTTATGCTGTCTGTAACTAGCTTATTATCTACTTCATCAATATTCATCCTTGAAATAGAGCTAAAAAACATAACGGCATATTTCCTTCTTTCCCATCTTGTATATGGTTCCCAAACCAAATCTTCATTTCCATTATCAAGATTAAAGTACTCAGCAATTTTATCACCATACAATTTCCCTTCGAAAATTTCTTTTTTAATAAGACAACGAAGAAAAATTGAATTGGTATTACAATCGGCTTTAATTGGCCATTTACCAATATTCTGATTGAATGATGATGCTCCCATAAACATATAACCCATATCAGTCACATTAGACACATCCCATTGGGAGATATCCTGATTGAATGATGATGCTTCATAAAACATATAACCCATATCAGTCACATTAGACACATCCCATTGGGAGATATCCTGATTGAATGATGATGCTTCATAAAACATAACACCCATATAAGTCACATTAGACACATCCCATTGGGAGATATCCTGATTGAATGATGATGCTCCCATAAACATATAACCCATATCAGTCACATTAGACACATCCCATTGGGAGATATCCTGATTGAATGATGATGCTCCCATAAACATATAACCCATATAAGTCACATTGGACACATCCCATTGGGAGATATCCTGATTGAATGATGATGCTTCATAAAACATATATCTCATATTAGTCACATTAGACACATTCCATTGGGAGATATCCTGATTGAATGATGATGCTTCATAAAACATATAACCCATATAAGTCACATTAGACACATCCCATTGGGAGATATCCTGATTGAATGATGATGCTACACAAAACATATAACCCATATCAGTCACATTGGACACATCCCATTGGGAGATATCCTGATTGAATGATGATGCTTCATAAAACATATATCTCATATTAGTCACATTAGACACATTCCATTGGGAGATATCCTGATTGAATGATGATGCTCCTGCAAACATATGACTCATATCAGTCACATTGGACACATCCCATTGGGAGATATCCTGATTGAATGATGATCTTCTAAACATATCCCTCATATCAGTCACATTAGACACATCCCATTGGGAGATATCCTGATTGAATTCTTCTTTTTTACAAAATAATTCTTCCATTGATGTGACTGCACTTGTATCCCATTGAGAAATATCACCGTACTTGGACTCTGCAGTTTTAGGATTAGAATACCATTCATTTACTGCATTTTTAATATCGGCATCATCACGGATACACAAACCAGCCATTTTAGTCCTTCAAAGTTGAAGCTTCAAATCTATAAATTTAGTCTAAAGCTTTAGAGATTCTTCTTATTAGGAACCAGAGAACCCTGCTGAACCCGGAAGAATTAGGCATTCCTGGCATTAGGAATTTAGAATTTAGGAATTTCGAAAGAAGTTGGAGAGAGAAATGTCCCTGGTCGAAGTCCACGGTTACCAGTTAAAACCCTAACAAAATAGCAAGTAGCGCTAAATATAATATTCCTCAGCTAAATCAACCGGAATCACAGTAATCTGGTAAAAATGCCAACTCCTATGTTTGTAGATGATTATATGGCGTTAGGTTCATCATTGGAAGTTGATAACACTAACTTAAAAATGAATATGAATATGAATAATGGTACCATAGGATCCCGTATTATATCAGGTGGTGGATCTCCAATAAATTTCAAAGAAGCTATGTTAATGATGAAAATGAATCCACCACAACCTGCACCGATTCGTCCAGCTATACCATCTTCTGTATTTGTAAGAAACAATAAACAAAAATCTAATCCAAGAAATAAAAGAATTCACCAACAACAACAACAACAAAAACAAAATGGGGGTTATAGTAATTTTAGTAATATCAATAGTATTCGTAAAAATAACAAAAGTAATGGAAGTAAGAATAAATTCCGTGATGGTTATAATAATAGTAATAGTAGTAGTAGTAGTACTTCAAATCATAATAATTATAATATTATGGGTAGAATGGGTGTAAATATGATGAATATGAATGATAAAATGGATGTTTCACTTCCTGTAGGAGGTGGAAATGGATCAGATAATATGAATAATAATTATAATAGCCTTCATCGACTTCATCAAGGTAGTCATTTTGATCATCATCATCATGTTGATATCAAGGCATCCTTAGAAGAGCCATCATTAGGAATGAATTCTCTTGCACATATTAAATCAAGTGCTGATACTAACACTCCAATAGCTGATATAGGGGTGCTTTATAAACAATTAAGAATACAAACTGATAATATTACAAAAGAAATGAAGAAACAATCTAAATATCAAGCATTGATTCGAAGTAATAGAGATCCAAAATTTATGTATTTTAGTGATTATATTCCTTTTAATGCTGAAATACATGAAACTTCCTATAATAATAATAATGATGATCCTGGTAGTAGTAGTAGTAATACTAGTACTAGTAGTGATCCATTTTGTATAGCACAAGGAGTAGTTGGGGATGAGAATCGTGCCATATCTTTCAATGTGTCAGAAGTTTATGGTGTTTGCTTCCTTATAAATTTAAGTGTGATCTTACCTCAGACTGCTCAAGCATGGACAGTGTTCGTCCCTTCCTCAGAGGAGTCGCGACAGGTGCTTCGATTATGGACCAACTCTCCATCTCATTCGAGTACTAAGGGAAAGTCTCCAAAGGTTTCTATTACTGCATGGTTACTGCAGCATTTATTAATTAAATTTGGAAATAATAATGAAATTATGGGTGCAAGTTTTGATATGAATATATATCTTAAAATATGCCGACATGAAATTGATATTATTGTAATTAAATCTATCATTTGTATTCAAGCAATTATTAGAGGATATTTAGCCAGAAAATTATTTAAAAATTTGTTAGTTAGACGTGAGAAAATACGAAAATCAATACAAATTGCAAGGAAAAGAGTTCGAGATCATAATCGTACGCATGGAGGTCCTGCACTAGGGATGGATGGTCAAAATGATCTTCAGTCTTTAAGCAGTTTCAGTAGTCTTGATTTAAATGGCCAAGGTTATCTTAGTAACCCTAGTGGTCACAGTAATTATAACTATAAGAGCAACAATGGTGGAGCTGATGGTACAGGAAGCAAGAACAATATTGACAACATTGACCCATCGGATGTGATGCGAGAACTTAGTATTCTTGATTCATTTGATTCAGCCGTGTTAGGGCTTGAAGGAGATTTGAACAATCTTCAACAAGAGCTGCTGCAGATTGGTCAAGGATATCGGGATGGTGGTTATACTGATGCAGAGGAGAAGGAATTACGAGCAATTATGAATTACAAAAGCAATAATCAAAGAGATCATCATAATAATAATAATAATGGTTTCGTTAGTAATATAAGTAGCAATAGCCATAGCAATGTGAGTAAACCTCTTGGTGTACCTACTCATATCGCAAGAAAACGACAATATGTACCTTTTCAAACTGGACTTATCAATCCAACAGATATCGATAATATGCATAATGATAATAGTAGTAATAATAGCCAATTGAAGGAAGTGAAGCGAACGTCAGGGAACCAAGCGTTGGAAAAAAATAACAATGGTCATGATGGTTTTGGTAATAATGGTCTAGGTGACTTATCACACTATCTTGATAAGGATGGTGATGTTGATATTCCACTGAGTCCCATCGTCAGTCCCGTTCGTCATGTCAATCATCAACAACAACCAGAGACATCATCTTCTACCTCAAATATGAGTACGAATGCGATGAATATCGAAGCTCCAGTATTAAGTAGTAGTACTAGTTTCAAAGGAAAGGACTTGCGAAGAAGTTTTGCTCAATTTCCTATCAACAGAATAGGAGAGGATGGTCGTAGTCATAGTCAATATATTAGAGAGAGAGAAGCCAGTCTAGGTATCGATAATAATAATATTTCTAATACTTCCGATAATGCAGGAATTAGTAACGACACGAAGTCTAGTACTAGTAATCATCACCATGTGAATGATGATACTGAACAAGGTGAAGATAGTACTGCTATATCAGTCACGGAACCTAATCAATCAATAAATCCTCGTGTAAAGGTTAGAAAATCCATCTTCTCAAGAGGTATTGTTGCAGCACACAAGAATGGTAAAATTGACAGTAACAGTAATAATAATAGTAAAGGAAAAAGGAAACAGAGTATTCTAGGTGCTATCTTTGGTTATGGTGCCCCAAAATCTCCTGTTTCCAATACTACTACTGCTGCAGCTAATAGTAATGATGATAATCTTCAGATAACAGTCGTCAAAGAAGATGAAGGTGATAATGATAATACTATTCACAGTGACAACATGGACATCTCATCTGCCATTTCCTCCCCAACATTGCCAGCTTCCCCGGTTCCACATACTTCTACTAATGCTTCTTCCTCTGATTCTGTTCCCAATTTAGACTTGAATATTAATGCTTATTCATCTCCTTCTCAAATGGCAGGAATTTTGGGTGATAATATGAATGTTAATATGAATATGAATGGGAATATGAATTACTTGGGTGGATTGGGTGGTGATGACTCTCCATCCAATCAAACGAGAGTATCACAAGAAACCGTTAGTAGTATTACTACTGCTAGAACCAACCGTCCATCAATTGTAGACGGACTGTCCAGAATATTGGGATTCAAGAGTAAGGACCAAAGACCTGCAGGACTAATCAATGCTTTAAAAAATGTTCCTGAAGACGCTTATACTGGTGGTACAAGTAATCCATCATCTGTGTCAGTTGGGACGGGTATGTATTCATTTAATGAATCTTCAAATATTAATACTTCCAATGCTATTAGCACCCAAACTTCAAGTGGACCCTCACGCCTTATGTTAAATACTACTGATCCCCTGCTGCTATCACCAAAAGATCAAATTACAACAATTAAAGCAAAAGCTCAAGCTGAAACGTGGCAGGTTAAGAAGCAACTTGCGCGTGATGAGAAGCAACGGATAGAAGACGAAGAGAAGAGGAAAGTGATGGAAAGAAGATTTGTGATGGAAGAAAGACAGAAGCAAAAAGTGGAAGCAGAGGAGATGAAGAGATTGAAAGCTATTGAGGATGAAGCAGCAAAACGCAAAGAATTTGCTGATCGTGTTACTAAAAAACGATTGGAAGAGGAGTATGCTGAATGGAATAGACGGCAAACTAAGTACGAAAGAATTGCTGAAAAAACAAAACAAGAAGAAATACGTAGTAAGAAGATTGCAGAGCGTAATGAAGCCAAAAGAAAACAAATTCAAGAAGAAGAGAAAGAGAAACAGAAACAATTGAGATTAAAAGCAAAAGCAGAAATTGAAGCTGAGAAGATTCGGTTAATGAGTTTTGAAGAAAAAAGAGAGTATGAAGCTAAAAAAGCAGCAAAAGAAAAAGAGGAAGCTGCTATTGCTGCTGCTATTGCTGCAGAAGAAGAAAAGAAAAGATTGGAGGAAGAAAAAATAAGATTAGAAGAAGAAGAAAGATTAGCCAAAGAAGCCGCCATTCTAGCAGAAGAAGAAAGAATACGATTAGAAAAGGAAGCAGAAGAAGAAAGAATACGATTAGAAAAGGAAGCAGAAGAAGAAAGAATACGATTAGAAAAGGAAGCAGAAGAAGAAAGAATACGTACAGAATTAAAGGAAAAAGAAGACAGAAAGTTGAGAATGGAATTGGCAGCACAGGAAAGAGAAAGAAAAATTATGGCTAGAGAAGATGCAATAGCATCGTCAATTCGTGCTTATTATACTCCAAAAATATCGTCAGATGCAGCTAAAGCTGTGCTTACCCGTGTTGTAAAGAGATTTAAAGAGGGTTCTACTAGAAAGAAACGTGAATTAACTTTTGGAAGAGATTGGATCAAAATGCATGGTTTGTTATCCATTATTTCAAACACTGATGATTATCGAAATATTGCTGATGCAATTGACATGGCCAATTATCATTCTAATTCAGATTTAGCCAATTTAGTTTCAAAAAGACTAAATAGTAAATTATTTGTTGAGGAGATGTTATCAATACCTCCTCATGAGAATAAAGATCTTACAGAGCTACTTCAATATACTTCCATTCCAAAAATACATGGATTTATGAACACCTTTATCAATGAAAAAATAATAATATATAATTTTATTGATTTATTGATGTTATTAACTGACTATAGTGTCAGTTGCATGGAACAAATGGCTGAAGATAATCTGATAGGAACATTATTAGATATTGCTTTAGCAGCACCTGAGAGAATCAAAACTGATGCGGCGATAAAAATTGCTAAGATTATATCACGTGTGGCACAAGATTCTGCAACAGGGAAGTCCTTCATGTGTGAACCTGAAAGTGCCACCAAGTTATCACAAATGATATTAAAAAGCATGGGCAGTGATGCTTGGACGGAGTCTGTATTAAAAATATTATTTTATATCTCTTTCAAGAATAAAAGTAAATTATATCAGATTGGCAGAGCAGGATGTGTTGATGCTGTTCTTCAAGTGATGGCTGCGAGTACTAAAAAGAGTAAGATTTGTGCTTCAGCTTTAAAATGTGTTATAGCATTGACGCAAGGAGATGAAAATAATGCTACGATAGCTTTATCACCTACCCGAATTTCTAACATCATTAGCACAGTAACCGATCTCAATAATAATAAGAAATTATTAGTGCAACTATTGACATTAATTTGTGCATACGGTCGAGCCACTGAGACATTTAGAAACATACTAGGTGCAACGGAACTTCCAACTTCTCTTATTAATATTGCTATCAAGCCTAATCAAGATCCTGATTTAGTTCCAGTCATTATTCAAACTTTAGCATATATTATTCCTTTATCAGCCACTGATATCATGGATAATATTACTTCTTTAATCAATGTATTTGAATCTAATCAGTCTGCTACAAAAGAGCAAATGGATAACATTGGTTTAGCTAAGTCTGTATTGGGAGCACGTTTCAGTGGAGAGAAGGATTTACGAATAGTTAAAAAGAGAAGAGATTCGGTCAAATCTAAAGGCGAAAAGAAGAAAAAGAAAAATGATGCTACAGAAAATTAAGTTTAAAATAGAGAAATGAAAAGTAGAAATATCAAATTTATTAGCGAAGATCAGAAATAGTGTTGTTAGTCGGTGAGTTATTGAGTTGATAGAAAGTGTGTAAAAATTACTATGCATTTAATGACGAGCGAATACGTTGATCAATAATATTTGTATACATGATTCAATATTACTTGTTAAATTAATCTTTAAGTTTTATCCATATTAAAAAGAAAATATACATTACATACATCGAAACTATTTCTATAATTGATCCTCCTGATCTACTAACCTCCAAATGACCCTAACCCTGACCCTGACCCTTCGAACTGGTTATGTGAAAAGGTGTATAACCACCATTATTAGCAATTAGAGGTCTATTCATTTATCTTCCATCTTAAAATTATTCTATGACACCTGGTGTACCTCCTTTATTATTCTGATACTTTACACAGAGCGCCAAAGCTGTAGTCCACTTGATAGCCATTTCTCTATTGATTGCTGTATCTTCTTCGTTGGTATAATCAAGAAACAATGATCTAAACCCTGGTTTTCCCACTAGTCCTACAAGCTGGCGGTCCTTCTTTCCTTGCACGCTAGTAGTGACTGATTGGAATGTATTAAAAGGCAAAGATTGTGCTTGATTGGATTTTAATGATCTCCAAGAAATGCTATCTAGAGTTGGTGACACACTCACATGACGAGATTGTTTGGTGCTATACCGTCCGTGTTTTAAAAATTTAGCACCTCTACATAACATTTCATGTTGCTGTTGCGTGAGACCAGGAATCCCACTCTTGGAGGGTGCATCTGCACTACTAGTATTAATATTAGTATTGTTAGTATTACTAGTATTATTATTGTAGTTGTAATTATTATTAAATTCATGATTATAATTATTATCTTTACCACCAACAAGTGGTGTAAATGACGTCAAGATTGAATCTGTCAAATTCCTTTCATAATCATCACTATTATTTCGACTTTGACCACGATCATACTGAGGCACAGTAGTAGTAGTGGTATTAGTTCCATTATTGATGGCCATATTCGATAGTGGTAATGGCATTTGTAATTCAGCTCCTATACCTAGAGCTACCGGCGATAAAGACAATTGACTTGTATTAGTCCTATCACCTGTACTAGTATATGTGCTTTGACTTTGACTTCCACCAGTATAATTACCGGAATTTGTTACATTTGGAGTCGTACTGATATCAACTCTATAACTATTACTATTACTATTACTATAACTATTACTTATGTCCAGAGGGCCACCACTCAAAGCTGAAGACATCGATTCAGGAGAAAGCACTTTATGAGCACTGCTGCTATTATTACTACTATTATAGTAATTATTGTTATTGTTATTATTATCATTATTATTATTATTATTATTCATTACAGGCCTATCTGGTATATTCCTGTTGCTGTCAGTGTGAATACTAGTATTAGATCTATCAGGTGAATTATTAATACTTTTGCCGTTATTGCCGTTGCTAGAGATCTGGTCATAATAGTGTCCTTTAGCTTCAAACCCTATTGCTGACCCTTCCATCTTTCCTCTCGCACCTGTTCCTACACCTGCTCTTGGATCACCATCATTACCATCATCACCTCCTGTCATATCTACCTCCGTACCAATATCATTATCATCATTATCATTATTATTATAAACAGTAACTAAATCAGATACTCTTGCATTACTGCTATTATTATTGCCATTGATGCTGTTATTATTGTACATGATGTTCTTATGTAATAGAGACCCTAAAGCTTCACATAAATGCAACAACATGGATCTATCCAATTGGTGCAAGCTATCACTAAATTCAGTAATACTATTATTATTATTATTACTATAATTATCATTATTATTAAAAGAACGTTTATGTAATAAATTTGTGACTATATTAAAACATAATCTTCTCTCATGTTCATTCAATTGGCGATGGCCTTGTATGATATGAGTCAATCTATTTACCTCAGTTTGCAACTCCTCTCTCTGTATCAATAGGGTTGCATTCTGTGCTTTTAATGAATTTATCTTAGCGTATGGATCGATTTCAGTATTTGCTTTGACTTTAACTTTCACTTCTCCACATCTTTGACCAAAGCGACATGTTGATATGCTTTCATCAAAACAATTCCGTTCTAGTGAAATTGTTAATAAAAACGCACTTCTACAATTGCCTCCTAAAGAATCCCTAAGAATTGATGTCAGGACGGAGTTTCTATAAGGTATATGATTATTACTACTATAATTACCAGTATTATTACTGTTATTACTCCCAATACTTAATCTATCATTATTGTTATTTAATTTTTTAGCTTTTTCTCTCAAATTTACTATTACTTGCTCTAAAAAATGTAAACTTAAATTAATATTTTTACCTTCTTGTCTCAAATCTCTAGTGTTGTTCTTCTTATAAATACGTTCTGATCCTGCTAGATCTACTAAATTTAACTTACCGTGACACAATACAACCTCCCCATCGCTTTTAGTAATATTATTTTCTATCATAATGGTGAATATAGCATGCGATCTAGACGACGCTTCATTCATAGGTGTAGCACTGGTGACACGATTAGTGTTACCCATAAAGAATAACCCTAATGCATCTTCTTCTGATGTAACTTCATATACATTCAAATTACGTAAAACAAGACCAACATCTGGAGTTTCAAGTATTTGAATAGGAGACCACTGTTCCATCTCTAGATATCTCTTCTGAGGATCCAAAAGATCATAGACATTCTCACCATAAACTTCTGTAAATGAGATCCGTGCAGTAATTTTAAATTTCATGTCATTATCATTACCACTATTATCATTATTATCATTATTGCTATTTTTGTTATTATTATTATTTTGTTTCGTTTGAATTTTGGAAAATACTAATCCTATAGCTCTTGGAATAATTCCTCTATCTTGAAATGAATCACCACCAAATATATTATATGTTTTACCACTTCCGGTTTGACCATAGGCAAAAATTGTTGAATTCTCACCTTGCAATAAATTTATAATCTTTTCTCTTGCTATTGAATCAAAGACGGTCTCTTGGTTTACATTTTCATCAAACACTTGATCAAATTCAAATGATACTACACCTGATGAATTAGCATGGATCAAACCAGGATGTGCATCCATAGGTATAGCTAAGTCTATAATACCACGTGTTTCCTGAATTATACTATTATCATTACTTGGTTTCATTGGTGTAGTATTATCCAATGATACCTGTTTTGATGCAAATTCTATATTTTCTTTACCTTTAAGACGAGGACGAACACGTAAATATGTTTCGATTTGACAATTTTGGGTAGCCATCACTAATTTCTTTTTCACAAAGAATGTATCCTCTTAGTGTTTTCCTTCCTTTCCACAATTTATATTTTCCTTTTTTCTTTTTTGGATTTCAGTATTTCAGTGCTTTAAAAATATTGCCACCATCGCATCAGACAGACAGACAGAGCGATTCCGGATTCCTGGGATTCCATGCATGGGATCCCTGGCTGGGATGCTGGGATTGCAGCAGGCATTGCATTGCAGGCAGGCAGCAGGCAGCAGCAGGCAGGCAAGCCAAGGTTGCAAGGTTCGGTTAGAATAGAGTGAGTTGTACATAAAAAGTAATGGTTGGCGTTTTCAGTCAATTCAATCGAAATCAATCAGGGTAGGGACATTTCGATATTTCGACACCATTTCTCCCAGGAAATCAATCAATCATTGATTTCTTGATTTCCTTTATATTCATTTCAGCAATTTGATTTGTTGATAGCATTGAAAATAGTTGATAGTTGAAGAGAATGTCTGGAACATTGTATGATGAGTGTGCATCAGGAAATGTGGAAGCAGCGCAACAGATGATATTGAACGGAGATTATGTAAACAAGACTAATGATTGTTTTTATGATGATTTTACTAAACATGGTAAGACACCTCTGTATATTGCTAGTTGTAATGGTCACTTGGAGATAGTGAAGGTGTTGATAGCATCAGGTGCATTATTGGATAAAGCTAATAATGATGGTAGGACACCTCTGTATATTGCTAGTTGTAATGGTCACTTGGAGATAGTGAAGGTGTTGATAGCATCAGGTGCATTATTGGATAATGCTAATGATGATGGTAGGACACCTCTGTGGACTGCTAGTTGTAATCGTCACTTGGAGATAGTAAAGGTGTTGATAGCATCAGGTGCATTATTGGATAAAGCTGATAAATATGGTCAGACACCTCTGCATATTGCTAGTTGTCATGGTCACTTGGAGATAGTAAATGTGTTGATAGCATCAGGTGCACTATTGGATAAAGCTGATAAATATGATAAGACACCTCTGTGGACTACTAGTTATCATGGTCACTTGGAGATAGTAAAGGTGTTGATAGCATCAGGTGCATTATTGGATAAAGCTGCTATTAATGGTAATAATGGTTGGACACCTCTGCATATTGCTAGTTATAAGGGTCACTTGGAGACAGTAAAGGTGTTGATAGCATCAGGTGCATTATTGGATAAAGCTGATAAAGATGATGGTAGGACACCTCTGTGGACTGCTAGTTATCATGATCACTTGGAGATAGTGAAGGTATTGATAGCATCAGGTGCATTATTGGATAAAGCTGATAAATATGATAAGACACCTCTGTGGACTGCTAGTCGTTATGGTCACTTAGAGATAGTAAAGGTGTTGATAGCATCAGGTGCATTATTGGATAAAGCTGATAAATATGGTGAGACACCTCTGAATATTACTAGTTATAATGGTCACTTGGAGATAGTAAAGGTGTTGATAGCATCAGGTGCATTATTGGATAAAGCTAATGATGATGGTGTGACACCTCTATGTATTGCTAGTTATAATGGTCACTTGGAAATAGTGAAGGTATTGATAGCATCAGGTGCATTATTGGATAAAGCTGGTAATAATGGTAATACACCTCTGCATATTGCTCTTGATAGAGGTCACTTGGAGATAGTAAAGGTGTTGGTAGCATCAGGTGCATTCTTGGATAAAGCTGATAATGATGGTAGGACACCTCTGTGGACTGCTAGTTATCATGATCACTTGGAGACAGTAAAGGTGTTGATAGCATCAGGTGCATTATTGGATAAAGCTGATAAATATGATAAGACACCTCTGTGGACTGCTAGTCGTTATGGTCACTTGGAGATAGTGAAGGTGTTGATAGCATCAGGTGCATTATTGGATAAAGCTGATAATGCTTTTTTTAACAAAGGTAGGACACCTCTGTATATTGCTAGTTGTAATGGTCACTTGGAGATAGTGAAGGTGTTGATAGCATCAGGTGCATTATTGGATAAAGCTAATGATAATGGTAATACACCTCTGTATATTGCTAGTAGTAATGGTCACTTGGAGATAGTAAATGTGTTGATAGCATCAGGTGCATTATTGGATAAAGCTAATAATGATGGTAGGACACCTCTGTGGACTGCTAGTTGGAATGGTCACTTGGAGATAGTAAAGGTGTTGATAGCATCAGGTGCATTATTGGATAAAGCTGATAAATATGATAAGACACCTCTGAATATTACTAGTTATAATGGTCACTTGGAGATAGTAAAGGTGTTGATAGCATCAGGTGCACTATTGGATAAAGCTAATGATGATGGTGTGACACCTCTATGTATTGCTAGTTATAATGGTCACTTGGAAATAGTGAAGGTGTTGATAGCATCAGGAGCATCATTGGATAAAGCTGGTAATAATGGTGAGACACCTCTGTATATTGCTAGTTATAATGGTCACTTGGAGATAGTGAAGGTGTTGATAGCATCAGGTGCATTATTGGATAAAGCTCATGATGATGGTGAGACACCTCTGTATATTGCTAGTTGTAATGGTCACCTGGAGATAGTGAAGGTGTTGATAGCAAACAAAGCTAACATCTTCTATATGAATAATGAAGGTAAGACACCTTTTGATGTAGCTAGAACTAATGAAATTAGACAATGCATTAATCATCATGCTTTGTATCTCCGGAGATTGTCTGTAACATTGTATGAAGAATGTGAATCAGAGAATTTGGAAGGGGCTGAAGAGATGATATTGAATGGAGCAGATGTAAATTTTGCTACTGGAAATAATAAAGGTTGGACACCTCTGAATATTGCTAGTTGTAACGGTCATTTGGAGATAGTAAGGGCGTTGATAGAATCAGGTGCATTAGTGGATAAAACTAGTAATAATGGTGAGACACCTCTGTATATTGCTAGTTCCAATGGTCACTTGGAGATAGTAATGTTGTTGATAGCATCAGGTGCTTTATCGGATAAATCGGATGATGATGGTAAGTCACCTCTGTATATTGCTAGTTGTAACGGTCATTTGGACATAGTAAATGAGTTGATAGCATCAGGTCCATCATTGGATAAATCGGATGATGATGGTAGGACACCTCTGTATATTGCTAGTCATAATGGTCACTTGGAAATAGTAAGGGCGTTGATAGCATCAGGTCCATCATTGGATAAATCGGATGATGATGGTAGGACACCTCTGTATATTGCTAGTCATAATGGTCACTTGGAAATAGTAAGGGCGTTGATAGCATCAGGTCCATCATTGGATAAATCGGATGATGATGGTAGGACACCTCTGTATATTGCTAGTCATAATGGTCACTTGGAAATAGTAAGGGCGTTGATAGCATCAGGTGCATTATTGGATAAAGCTGATACAAATGATATGACACCTCTGTATATTGCTCTTGATAGAGGTCACTTGGAGATAGTGAAGGTGTTGATAGCATCAGGTGCATTATTGGATAAAGCTGATAAATATGATAAGACACCTCTGTATATTGCTAGTTGTAATGGTCACTTGGAGATAGTGAAGGTGTTGATAGCATCAGGTGCATTATTGGATAAAGCTAATGATAATGGTAATACACCTCTGTATATTGCTAGTAGTAATGGTCACTTGGAGATAGTAAATGTGTTGATAGCATCAGGTGCATTATTGGATAAAGCTGATAAATATGATAAGACACCTCTGTGGACTGCTAGTTGTAATGGTCACTTGGAGATAGTAAAGGTGTTGATAGCATCAGGTGCATTATTGGATAAAGCTGATAATGCTTTTTTTAACAAAGGTAGGACACCTCTGTATATTGCTAGTTGTAATGGTCACTTGGAGATAGTGAAGGTGTTGATAGCATCAGGTGCATTATTGGATAAAGCTAATGATAATGGTAATACACCTCTGTATATTGCTAGTAGTAATGGTCACTTGGAGATAGTAAATGTGTTGATAGCATCAGGTGCATTATTGGATAAAGCTAATAATGATGGTAGGACACCTCTGTGGACTGCTAGTTGGAATGGTCACTTGGAGATAGTAAAGGTGTTGATAGCATCAGGTACATTATTGGATAAAGCTGCTATTAATGGTAATAATGGTTGGACACCTCTGCATATTGCTAGTTGTCATGGTCACTTGGAGATAGTAAATGTGTTGATAGCATCAGGTGCATTATTGGATAAAGCTGATAAAGATGATGGTAGGACACCTCTGCATATTGCTAGTCGTAATGGTCGCTTGGAGATAGTAAATGTGTTGATAGCATCAGGTGCATTATTGCATAAAGCTAATAATGGTGGTAAGACACCTCTGTGGACTGCTAGTCGTTATGGTCGCTTGGAGATAGTAAAGGTGTTGATAGCATCAGGTGCATTATTGGATAAAGCTGCTAATAATGGTGAGACACCTCTGTGGACTGCTAGTGAGAATGGTCACTTGGAGATGGTGAAGGTGTTGATAGCATCAGGTGCATTATTGGATAAAGCTCATGATGATGGTGTGACACCTCTATGTATTGCTAGTTATAAGGGTCACTTGGAGATAGTAAAGGTGTTGATAGCATCAGGTGCATTATTGGATAAAGCTGATAATAATGGTTTCACACCTCTGTATATTGCTAGTTGGTATGGTAAGTTGAAGATAGTGAAGGTGTTGATAGCATCAGGTGCATTATTGGATAAAGCTGATGAATATGGTGAGACACCTCTGTGGACTGCTAGTGAGAATGGTCACTTGGAGATAGTGAAGGTGTTGATAGCATCAGGTGCATTATTGGATAAAGCTCATAATAATGGTAATACACCTCTGTATATTGCTAGTAAGAAAGGTAGGTTGGAGATAGTAAAGGTGTTGATAGCAAACAAAGCTAACTTCTTCTATATGAATAATGAAGGTAAGACACCTCTAGATGTAGCTAGAACCAATGCAATTAGAGAATGCATTATGAATCATCCTTGGTATCGTCGTCGACCATTGTTATTGACACGTCCTCATGATGATCATGAGACTAATGAAGAACATGATGTAACATCTTTAGGTGCTATTATAACAGCGAAAGGCATTGCTGATCCAAGTAGTGAAGATAGCGTTTTGTACCAACTGAAGATGAAAGTTGCATCATTCTTATAAATGAGTAGCTTTACTTTATTATATATAATAACATTCAGACTTATAGCAATAACAATCATAACGATGATAATAATGATAGTACTACTACTACTACTACTAATAATAATAATGATGATAATCACAGTAATTGTGATAATACTAGTAGTAGTACTGATACTCATAATGATAGTAATGATATAAACAACATGCATATTGATGTAGGTAATAGTAGTAGTAGTAATAGTAGTAGTAGTAGTAATAGTAGTAGTAGTAGTAGTAGTAGTAATAGTAGTAATAGTAGTGGTAGTAGTAGTAGTGGTAGTGTCATTGAATATTTACAGAGCGAATGAACATTAATTAATACATTTAATTTTAATTTCAATTTTAAGTCTAAGTCTAAGTATACATAACTATAATCTATATGACACATTACATTACTATATATCACTATACTGTAACACTATACTATGATATACCATATGTATTTATTATTACTGAGCAATTAAATCAAACAACTAATTTGGTAGTATCGTTATGATTTCCTAACCCCTTTAATCTCTTTTCTTCAATTCTTCTTTAGTATGTTTATCAACATATTCAGATCTTAATTTTCTAGATAAATGCCAGCCACTGGATAAACCTAAAGTTGCATTTACTAAGGCAAGGTTATAATTAATAGGATTAATCACAAATGAATATCTTGTCCATATAACTCCAGTTAATGTCAATGCACTAAATTGTGCAATCGATATTTTTTCAACTGGTTTATTTAAATCTTTTAAATTATTAATTGAAAATAACCATTTGGAAACGGGAGCCCAGAAATTAAAAGTTAGGGGCCCTGCAGCATGTGTCATTAAATTTTTTATTGATGGTGGTAAATTTGAATTACCGAAAAATGCAAATAACCTTTTATTTGATGCCATAAATCCTGACAATATCATTGAACCAATACCAACTTTTTTTAACATTTCTTTAACATTTTTTTCTGCATTATTTGAAGTTTTCATTTGATATTCAATTGCGCGTTTCATTTGATTTGTTTGTGCGGTTATATTAAATACATGACAAGCAAACAATAAATAGTTTCTTGGTTGCACATACCATGCAAATCCCATAAATGTACCAGAATAAGCTATCATTGTTGCTGTCATTTCCATATCTATAGTTTCAGGACCTTTGACTGAGGCGTCATAAACTGCAGCACCAACTAAACCCCAATTAGCAACTGGACCCCAAAAATGAGTCGTAGTTATTCCGTGCTCTGGTGACAAAACTGCTCTTTGAATTCTAGTCATTAAACTTGCTGTTGATGCCATTTTAATGGTATTTGTAGTTTGAAAACTGATATAATTTAAATATATAGAAGATTTCAACTATGGAAGAAAGTCCAAGGTCGCTATACAACTAAAAAATTATTAAGATTCAGCTAAAAGGAATTTATTTAATTTTATTAATTTTAGAAATGTCGTTTTTAGTATGTATGATAAACACACACACTGGAACTTGCAAATTCGGAAATTCGGGCTTATTACTATATTATTTATCATTTTTGTTGAATTAAAATCATATCATGTCAATTCTAATATTGTATGGTACTGAAACTGGTAATTCTGAATCATTAGCTTATAAATTATATGATATTACCTTAAATAAAGGTTATAATTGTCGTATAATGGGTATGGATGATTACAGTGTAAGAGACTTACCTAATGAGAAATTAGTATTAATGATAGTAGCAACAAGTGGCGATGGTGAAGCACCACCAAATATGCTGAAATTTTGGAAATTTTTATTGCAACGTTCGTTATCTTCATCATCATTAATTAATGTTAACATTGGTGTATTTGGATTAGGTGATTCATCTTATGAAAGATTTAATGCTGCTGCAAGACGTTTGAATACACGTTGCAAACAACTTGGTGCAAAACCTTTATTAGGCTTAGGATTAGGCGATCATCAAGCCGGTTATTCTTATTATACTGCATGGAATGAATGGTTAGAAAAATTATGGTTGATAATGGACAGTGATGAAAGAAATAAGGAATTTAAGTCATTACTATTTCATCAAAATAGATGTAATAATGGTGATACTGAAAGCAAAAAATATAATAATAATAAGAAGAAGAATGAAAATCAGTGTCGTTCTTCTAAATTATATACAATAACAACTATTAGCAAGGATGATATTGATACTGAAGAGAATTTAGTTAGTTTTTATGAAGCTATGGCTCCTATTCATGCCCTTAATATCAATGGAAGGAGCAGCAATAGTGGTAGTAGTGGTGGTATTGCTATCCCTGTAGATGCCGTATTAAAAGAAAATCTTCGAATGACCAGTAAGGACTGGCATCAAGATGTGAGACACTTGAGATTTACACTGCCTTGTCTAGCTCCCTTGGATAGCAGTACTACTAGTATTGATAGTATTGATAGTAGTAAGAGAAGTAGTAGTAGTATATTAGAACGGGATGATACATCGATCTTTCATCAGATGGAACAAGTGAGTATCAAAAATGAAGACCTAAGTAAAGAGTGTGACAGGGAGTTGTGGAGGGCTGGAGATGTTGCAGTGATACTTCCTCATAATGAACCTGATCTAGTTTCCAGAGCTCTAGCTTTAGTAACAAAAATACATGAGACTGACTCTGATACTACGTCTATTACTAATATAGATTCAAGATCACTTTTCCGTTTCGAAGCTCCTTCATTTGACAAAACCCAACCACCTCGACGATCCCGACTGGGGGTAGCTATATGTAATCTTCACACGTTATTCTCTCGGACGTTGGATATATCTGCGGTACCATTACGGTCATTTTTCGAAGAGCTTTCAGTTTATGCAAAAAATCCTGAAGAAAAAAACAAGTTACTTGAGTTATCATCTGCTGAAGGAACTGATTTGTATTTTGATTATTGTGTAAAGGAACGCAGAAGTTACATCGAGTGCATGGAAGAGTTTCCTTCAGCTAGGCCACCCTTGGTAGCTCTACTGTACATGATACCACTGATCCGACCTCGACAGTTTAGTATTGCATCAAGCACTCATCTTGCTAACCCTAACCCTAGACAGTTTAGTATTGCATCAAGCACTCATCTTGCTAACCCTAACCCTACTCATCTTGATAATCCTAATAATAATACGAGTAATAGTAATAGTAATAGTAATAGTTTTGATAGTGATATGTATCTCGATCTATGTGTTGGTTTAGTTGAGACCCTTACTCCATATCGTCGACGACGACTAGGTGTATGTTCTTCCTTCCTCTGCAACATGCAGCCATCATCTCCCACTACAAACACTCCCATTACTACTACTACTACTACTACTACTACTGCTACTACTACTGCTAATACTGCTAGTAGTCGGGTGTCTTTGTGGATAAGGAAAGGTGATTTCCGATTGAATGCAAAAAATGATTGGAGTGACAATATAACTACTAGCAATAGTACTAGTCATGCGAGTCACGCTAATGCTAGTGACGCTAGTGGTGATGATCTTACTCCACTGGTATTAATAGGACCTGGTACAGGTGTTGCACCGATGAGAGCATTAATACTAGAGAGAATAAGAAGCTTACGACGTATCAATACTACTACTACCACGACAACTACTACTTCGGATTTGCCTCTGTCCTTGCTCCTCTTCTATGGTTGTCGTAAACGAGATGAAGATTTTCTGTATCAGAAGGAGTGGCTGTCAGATGAGACATGTGGTGGACTAGGTTTCAAGAAAATTATAGATAAAGAAGGAGAATTATTATTACAAAAGATCATTAATAAGCATCGGATTGAGATTCATTGTGCTTTTAGTAGAGATATCCCTTTGTACAATCAAACTCCTGATAAAGGGGGTAGAATGTATGTGACAAAGTTGATCAAATCAAGAGCTGATGATATTCAATCCATGCTTTTACCTAGTGGTGGTGATTGCAGTGATAATAAGAACAAGAATAAGAACAAGGTTGGTCGTGTGTTTGTCGCTGGAAGTGCAAAAAGGATGCCATCAGATGTACGCAAAGCTATTAAGGATGCCTTGTGTCGAACATCATCAAGAAAGAATTCCTGGATGTCAATAAGAGAGGAGGAGGAAGTGGAGAAGTTGCTCGCTTTCATGACGAAACATAAAAATTATTATGTTGAGGCTTGGTCATAATAATCATAATTATATCAATATCACCATATAGCCATACATTACGTGGCACGGACAGACAGTCCGACGGTGATTCTTTACATCACACAGAGACAGACAGTCGTGTTCTTGATTCTTATTTCTTTCCAAAGCTTTGA
>Ga0099800_1056_pt1 | contig 35529 bp, 34 predicted proteins | sample Uncmet6_SortRC_1_FD_89868 | JGI IMG/M metagenome (GOLD analysis project Ga0099800, IMG submission 89868) | Marine eukaryotic communities from CALCOFI LINE 67, Pacific Ocean - CN11_C50_N6_SortRC_1 | ecosystem: Environmental > Aquatic > Marine > Oceanic | place: Pacific Ocean: Monterey Bay... | reverse complement strand
GATGAGTGCATTATAGGGCAATTCCCTACACAAGCAAGCCCCTTTAACTCATTGTTTTATTGAGTGTTCTATTTTTGTGCATCGATCTAGTTTATTTTATAATCAAAACCAATGTAACCATTTATTTGTAAAGCAGAAATATTAATTTCACATTTCTGCTTTATTGTTTGTTATTTAGCACTTTTTTGTGGCTTGATTTGCACACTCAGGATTTTAATCGGTTGTTTAGGCACATTTTGATAAGAACCTATAGTCGTTGTTGGAACTTTAACAATTTTATCGACCACATCCATGCCCTTTGTGACTTTACCAAACACTGCATACCCTGCATCTACTGGAGAAGCATTCAGGAAGTTATTATCTGCAACATTAATGAAGAATTGGCTAGTTGCAGAATTTGGGTTACTGGTACGCGCCATTGCTAAAGTACCACGTGTATTTTTAAGTCCGTTACTTGCTTCATTTTTGATTGCTGGTCGAGTCGCTTTTTCTTTGAGGTTGACATCCATGCCACCACCTTGAACCATGAAGCCAGGAATAACGCGATGAAAAATCGTCCCTGTATAAAAGTTGCTTTTTACATAAGTTTCAAAATTTTTGCTAGAAATTGGAGCTTGATCATTAAAAAGCTCAATCTCAATATTGCCCATAGAGGTTTTCATTTCAACGAGTGTATTTGCAAATACACTAATACTCATTAAACACCCCGTTGCCATTAAAGCGACTTTCTTTAACATGGTTTTTCCTTTTCTATCTCTATAGCGACCAAATTGCTAGCCAGACTAGCATAGTATGTTCATGGTCTATTTTTATAATATTGTTATTTGTATTATCAAAAAGATGTTCCACGTGAAACACCTTTTTATCTTTGATTTATCGTCTTGATTTCAATTAGGCGTGTTTATCCCAAAACTTTCTAAATGATTTACTCATTTGTACCAGATTGGCTTTGGCTTTACGCGAAACAGGTGTCAGGTTAATAAAACCGTGGGTTTGATCCAGATATTCATCATATTGAACCTTAACACCATTCTGACGCAATTTATGACTATAAATCTCACCCTCATCGTGTAGCACATCATGACCAGCCGTCACTACATATGCGGGTGCTATTTTTTTCAAATTTCCATAGGTGGGTGAAATCACTGGATCTGTTAATTCAATATGATATTGGGTTGCGTAGTAATCTGTGACGTAATCGATATCACGACCGGTCAATACCAAACCATCTTTATAGGCATAAAAAGAGGGATGACGGCTTTTAAAGTCTACCGCTGGATAAATCAAGAATTGAGCTTGTGGTGCATAAGACTTACCAATGGTTCGTTGAGCCACCACGGTGCTGATATTGCCGCCTGCGCTATCGCCTGCCACAGCAATACGATTTTTTAGAATTTTAAAATAGCGGCGGTTTTGATAAACCCAAGCCAACGCATCTTCACAGGACTGAATTAAATGCTTAGGAGAAAATTCTGGAGCGAGCGGATATTCAATACTTAATATTTGCACATTGGCTGATTTAGCAATCAGGCGACAAGCTTCATCATGCGTATCGACATTACCAACCACAAAACCACCACCATGATAAAACACCACCATAGGCAGCTTTTTATTTGGATGCGGATGATAATGTCTGGCAAAGATGGTACCACTTTGTAAAGGTAAACGAATATCTTCTACAAACTCTAATGGTGTTGGTTTGCGTCGAATCGCCTGCATTTGTAGTTCAAACATTTGGCGGGAACGGTCAACATTTTCATCGATAAAACCCGAATACCCCTGTTTGTACTGCACTGCCATCAAGCATTTAGTGAAACTATCAAGTTGGGGATACTGATAGGGATAGCCCAGTAATTTAACAATGGACTCCTGAACAAAAACAGGGAGTTTGTCTAATGCGCGCGCTGCTGGTCCCTGCCCTTTTTCTAATAATGCCTGAAGCTTTTGCTGCGATAGATTCACTGATTTCTCCCTTCAAATTGCTGTTATTCATTTTTTCTACATATTCAAGCGTGTCTTGACTATATGCGCATACAAGACACCTAATCAAGTTACATTTCCTTAATTTTTCCTACGCTAATCGCAACCACAATAAAAGTCATTGACTCAAACCTGAAATGGCATTGGATAGTTTTGTCATTGGTTAGATCAAAAATAAGGAGCAGTAAAATGAAAGTAATTTTGATCTCACTTGTCACTGCATTGCTTGCAGTTGGATGTGTAGTTTTACCTGAAGATCACAATCATCGGCATAGTGATCGATATGACTATGATCGAAACGATGATGGATATAACAGAAAAGGTCACTGGAACAGAGATCATGATCGCTGGGATCATGCTAATGGGGGTTGGAGATATGCGGATCGTCCCTAATATCTATACTCGTTAAATAACGTCGTTCAAATAAATCAAAGCCTAAATCTACGGAGATTTAGGCTTTGATTTGGTTCGTACTCAAGCATCCTGCCTTATTTACTGTACGGCCATTTGCAACAAACATCCTGTTCGCTATGGAGCTACTATAATTGATGACTAAAGCCTTGCCTGAGGGCAATCGACCGAAGTATCTGTACGTCATATCTTCGCTGAATGTCGGCTTTGAACGTTTCAAATGAGTAGCAGCTCATCTAAAACTGAGTGTTATGGTGGCATCCAATGATCACTTTCATTCACCGCATCGCAGACAAAAAATATTATTGAACGGGTGCAGACTCAGGGGCAACTTGTGGTTGTTCAGGAGATGCCTGTACAGGTTGAGTCTGTGTTGAAGTATCCGCTTGTACTGCTACACCACCCTGCACACCCGTTGCTTCTGGGCTTGCAGACGCTTGTGTAGAACCTGAAGCATTTAAGCCAGCTTCCGAAGCACAGCCTACTGCTGTGAATGCTACACCTGCGAATACCAATGATAATAGACCAAGTTTCTTCATGTTTCTTTCCTTTCATTATGACGAAAATTTGCAAAGTCCAACTTTGCGCTGCCTATGATTCACAATTTCTTCTGGTCAAACTCACATCATTGGTTGGTGTTTATAGAGTTAGACGTACATGTTCTGCAATTTTTTTTAACTAAACGCCATTTTGCTAAAAACAGAGCTTTAAATCATAAAAGCCGCGCTAACTTGTTATCCAACTTTTATTTTTTAATTTTAAATTGCAGGAGAATGATCATAAATCTGGATGTTTACGTTATATAAATCACCTAAAACCATAATAAATTGTTACATCGTAATTGAGGGCTTTTTGCAGTACTTATCGTACATACAGGCCCATTCTTTTTGAATGAGCCCATTTTGCAAAGATGAAATTTCACAGAGTTTTGAAATTATGCCTCAAATTAAGGCCATTTCATTTCACCTTTAACTACCTTTGCACCCAAATCCAGAGTATCTGTTTCTTTGAGATCAGGATATTGTTGTTGCATTGTTTGAGAAAGTTGTTGTGCAGTTTTTGTGGTTTTTACTGCTTTCTCATAATTGTTTAAATAGTCCAATGAAAAATTCACGGCAGCTAAATTTTCTGGCGCATTTTCGAGCATATGTGCAGGTACGACTATTTCCGGCTGAAGAGCCTTGATCGCTTGCAGTGTACCAATGACTTCAGCACGATCTTTGGTTCTAGGCGTATCCGCCATCCATAAATGAATGCCCGATGACACTGGAATCCCTCCCACCACGGCTTTGATTGACGGAATCCATAAATAAGTCAATTCATGATTTCCCTTTATCTCGATCTGTTCATTTTCCAGTTGGAGTGTTTTGCCAGTGAATGCTTGTGGAATGATGATGCTCTCAGGTGCATTGACACCCATTTTAGGAGACCAATACTGCACTTTTAAGACCTGAGTATCTTGAATGTGCTTTACTGTTTCTGGCATTGCGATGATTTTGGCATTTGGAAAATACTGCTTAAATACATCCAGACCGAAATAAAAGTCTGGATCACCATAACTAACAAAAATGGTTTTTAACGTCTTACCACTATCCAGAATATCAGCAGCCACTCGCAGTGCTTCTGATTTGGAAAATTGTGCATTCACCAAGATCACTTCTTTCTCCCCTTCAATCAAAGTCGAAGTCACACCAAAATGTTGTGGTTGAGCTAAAAAGTTTTTGAGGATCAATGATTGAGCCAGTACCATTTGAGAAAATAAAGCTGAGGTGACTGCGGCTAAAATAGGTGCTTTTAAACTGCGCATGACTAAATCCAGATAAATAAATAGCACTTTAAATTGCAATTTGTATCAGATAAAGCCGCTAATTCAAGATAAACTATTACAAATAATGCAACAATCAGATGTCATGATGGATACTATAAAAGCCATGCAAGTCTTTGTTCGTATTGCAGAACAAGGCAGCCTGAGTCGTGCCGCCGAGCAACTTAATTATTCTCGAGCCATGGTGTCACGTTATCTGGATCATTTGGAACAAACGTTTTCTGTACGCCTATTTCAGCGGAACACCCGTAAAATCTCGCTGACCCCTGCGGGTGAAAAAGCTTTACTGTATTGTGAAAATATTTTACAGCAGCAGGCGTTACTGTTTGAATTGGCTGCGCATGAACAACAAACGGGTACAATCCGTCTCACCTGCGGTTTATTTTTATATCAAATGGGGTTGAATGAATGCCTACGTGCGTTTAAACGACAACACCCGCATATTCAATTTGAAGTAATTCTCACTGAAAATACTGTTGATTTAATTGATCATCAGATGGATTTGGCGCTTCGCATCACTCAAAAGGTGGCTGATGGTTTAATTGCGCGCCCCGTACACGAGATCAAATCAATTTTTTGCGCACATCCCGATTATTTGGCTCAGCATTCTCAGCTGTCACATCCAAGTCAGCTTTTACAGTATAACTGTATTACCCATCAACATGCCAGTCAGTATTGGACGTTGTTTAATGTCGAACAGCAGCCCCAGAATTACCCTTTAAATAGCACCTTTAAAAGCAATGACGTAAATGCTTTGTATGATATGTGTATCAATGCGCAAGGAGTTGCGATGTTACCTGCACGATTGGTGCAAAATGATTTAATTCGCGGGCGATTAATTCAGGTGTTGGCTGATTTTTCTGCACCAGATTTGACGCTCTCATTGGTGTATGTGTCTCGTCAACATTTACCCAGAATCATTCAGCAATTTATTGCTTTTTTAATCGAACACCTCGATTTTTACTTAAATAAAGAAAATTAAAGAGATTTAAATATAACAGCATGCTTGAATTTTTAAAGGATGACCTTACTTCATTCATCAAGAATCAAAACTCATGGCAGTTCAGCATAATGCTGTTTTAAACACCGATGCCAAAAGGACTGTACATGTTTAAAAACCCATTTAAACGGAGATCATCAATGGCTAATGAGCAAAACGAGCAAGCTCAAGACATTCAAAATGAGCAACAAACTGAACAAACTCAAGCTGAAGGTGTAGAGCAAGCAAACGAACTTAGCGTTGAAGATTTACAAGCTCAAATCACTAAACTCGAAGAAAGCCTAAAACTTGAAAAAGCACGTGCAGCCAATGCGATGTATGAAGCTGAAAAAGTCAAGGAGCGTGCTGAGCGCGAAGCAGATACAGCCAAAAAATTTGCGCTGGAAAAATTTGCTAAAAGCTTGCTTGATTCAGTGGACAATCTGGAACGCGCGATTCAGGCAGCAGGCAATGAGCCATCACCTTTATTAGAAGGTGTGCAGCTCACTTTAAAATCATTATTAAACACTTTAGAGAAGTTCGATATTGTCGCTGTAGATACTGAGCATGGTTTTAATGCAGATCTTCATCAGGCTGTGGGTATTGATCCAAATGCCAAGTCAGGTGAGATCGGTACTGTTTTACAAAAAGGCTATACCCTTTCTGGTCGTTTATTACGCCCAGCAATGGTCATGGTTGGTCAATAATGAATAAAAGTTGAGCGTTTTTTGATTTTTTTTCATAAAAATCCTTGAAAAAAAACAATTAACTCTCATATCGAATAACAAGCAAAAACATTGCAAAAAAATTTGAGGAATACACCAAATGGCAAAGATTATTGGTATTGACTTAGGTACAACCAACTCATGTGTTGCGGTACTTGAAGGCGATAAAGTTAAAGTCATCGAAAATGCAGAAGGTGCACGTACCACTCCATCGATTATCGCGTATAAAGATGGTGAAATCTTGGTGGGTCAGTCTGCAAAACGTCAAGCTGTGACTAACCCAAAAAATACATTATTCGCGATCAAACGTTTGATTGGTCGTCGTTATGATGATGCTGCGGTACAAAAAGATATTGGTCTTGTCCCTTACAAAATCATCAAAGCAGACAATGGTGATGCTTGGGTTGAAGTCAACGACAAGAAACTTGCTCCACAACAAGTATCTGCTGAAATCTTGAAAAAGATGAAAAAAACAGCCGAAGACTACTTGGGTGAAACGGTTACTGAAGCCGTGATTACTGTTCCTGCATACTTTAACGATGCGCAACGTCAAGCGACTAAAGATGCTGGTAAAATTGCAGGTCTTGATGTTAAACGTATCATCAACGAACCAACGGCTGCCGCACTTGCGTTCGGTATGGACAAAAAAGAAGGCGACCGTAAAGTTGCAGTTTATGACTTGGGTGGTGGTACATTCGACGTATCAATCATTGAAATCGCAGACCTTGATGGCGATCAGCAAATTGAAGTGTTATCAACCAATGGTGATACATTCTTGGGTGGTGAAGACTTTGATAATGCCTTGATTGAATACTTGGTTGAAGAATTCAAGAAAGAACAAAGTGTTAATCTGAAAAATGATCCACTTGCATTACAACGTTTGAAAGAAGCGGCTGAAAAAGCAAAAATCGAGCTTTCTTCATCAAATGCCACTGAAATCAATCTGCCATATATCACGGCTGATGCGACTGGTCCTAAACACTTAGTGATCAACGTAACACGTGCAAAACTTGAAGGTTTGGTTGCAGATTTGGTTGCCCGTACCATTGAGCCTTGTAAAATTGCATTGAAAGATGCAGGTTTATCAACGTCTGAAATTTCTGACGTAATCTTGGTCGGTGGTCAGTCTCGTATGCCACTTGTACAACAAAAAGTACAAGAATTTTTTGGTAAAGAGCCACGTAAAGACGTGAACCCTGACGAAGCAGTTGCGATTGGTGCAGCAATTCAAGGTGCAGTATTGTCTGGTGACAAAACTGACGTGCTTTTATTAGACGTAACACCGTTAACTTTAGGTATCGAAACCATGGGCGGTGTATTAACACCAATCATTGAGAAAAACACCACGATTCCTGCGAAGAAATCACAAGTGTTCTCTACAGCAGCAGATAACCAACCTGCGGTGGATATTTCGGTTTACCAAGGTGAACGTAAAATGGCTCAGCAAAACAAATTGTTGGGTAACTTCCAGTTAGGCGATATCCCACCTGCTCCACGTGGTGTACCGCAAATTGAAGTATCGTTCGACATCAATGCGGATGGTATCTTGAAAGTATCGGCTAAAGATAAGAGCACTGGTAAAGAGCAATCAATCCAGATTAAAGCAAACTCAGGTTTGTCTGATGCTGAAATCGATGCCATGATCAAAGATGCTGAAGCAAATGCTGAAGAAGACCGTAAGTTTGAAGAGTTAGCAAAAGCACGTAACGAAGCGGATGCTTTAGTGTCTAGCTCAAACAAAGCAGTCAAAGATCTAGGTGACAAAGTGACTGAAGATGAAAAAACTGCAATCGCTACTGCGGTTTCTGAGCTTGAAGCAGCCACTAAAGAAAACGATGTGGATGATATCAAAGCAAAAACCGAAGCATTACAAAACATCTTGATGCCAATCACGCAACGTGCTTATGAGCAAGCACAAGGTGCTGGCGGCGCAGAAGGTTTTGATCCAAATGCCTTCCAAGGTGGTGATGCTGGTCAACAACAAAAAGCGGACGATGGCGTGGTAGATGCTGAGTTCACAGAAGTCAAAGACGATAAAAAATAATTTGTCTCTTTAAAAAGACCGCGCGAAAGCGCGGTTTTTTATTCATTTTAAATAAACTGATGTATTATTTTAAAAAGAATAGACCATTTTAAATTCTCAAATGAATAAAAGTAGTTCAGCTCAAATTCAATACATTATTAAAATTCTGACCTGCACCATTATTATCAGTATAATTTCAATCACTTTTGATAAAGACAAAACTTCAAATTTCTTCTTATGGGCAACGTTAACGAGCTTCTTTACCCTCCAAGCAGATCAAAATATTAAAGTTAATTTTAATCAAATTACGGGCAATATTATTGGCTCAATAGTTGGAATTTTAATTTGGTTTTTAATTTTTTCTGCCTCACATTATGTCGCGTATATTAATTTGGAATATTGGTTTTTAATTCTTGGAATTTTTCTTACGACTCTGATTTGCATTATTGTCAGACATACTGAATATTGTGGAATTGCATTAGCCAGCTTTTTGATCGTGACGATTTATGATGTCGCTCATCAAACCATTGAAGGTGCATTATTTCGAATTGTATTCTGTGCGGCAGGCTGCTTCATCGCCTATCTCGTTGATATTGCTGTGCGTAGATGGATGTACAAATAATCTAGAATATAAAAATAATCCGACGATAATTTTTGTAATTTGTTAAAACCAGAGAGTACCTAGAGTCGAAATCGTATTCAAATTCATGTTATGGTGCTAGATGAATCTAATGAACAGGAAATGGAGATCGACGTGAGTTACTATCATATCTTGATTGAAGTGAATGATCTAATCAGTACGATTGAGCAAACACGTGATATTGAAATTCTTGATATCATTGAGATTCAACCCTATCTCCATTCAATTTTGTTGCCCTATTTCAATGAGCAGGAAATTGAACTCGAAGATGAAAATATCGAATTTAAGGATATTTTACATCTGGAAGTGAAACAAACTCTCTTACCAATTGAACATCTGATCGAAGAAGAACAAAAACTCTTGCCAAGTGATACCGATGTCACCATCACCGCCTATGAAATTTTTAATGATCGTGAACTGAGTCAGGATGTCACTACTGTGATTATGGACATCCTTGAAGCAGTCAAACTGGATCAATCCCCAATCGAATAAAGCTTTTCCAAGCATAAAAGGTCTACACATGTAGACCTTTTATGTTTTCATCAGTCAGATTTTAAAAAACTACTGCATCATTTTTACCGCTTGCTGGGTACGAATCGCTTTTAAAATCTGCTGCCCTGCCCGACCTGTTGGATTTAGACCTAAACGAGTTTGTTCCTGACGAATCGCCTGACGAGATTTATCTCCAATCAAACCATCAACTTCACCAATATCATAACCACGGCTGACCAAATAACGCTGAATTTCACGGCGTTCAGCGCGCGATGTACCAGGATCATCCGTCGGCCATGAGCTGACAAATGGTCCTGCTCCTTTTAGACGATCTGATAAATGAGCAATCGCCAAGCCATAGCTTTCGGCTGCATTGTAACTATAAATCGCATCAAAATTTTTAAACACTAAAAATGCGGGGCCATTTGCACCTGCGGGTGTCATGAGACCTGCGGGAGTAGACAATGAAAGATTACCCTGAACCAGTGCCGAACCATCTACACGCGTCACGCCTCGCTGTTCCCAACTACCCAATGGCTTTTTATTACGCCGCCCTTCTCCACTGATTGACATACTGTCGGGAATTTTGACTTCAAAGCCCCATGGCATTCCTGTTTGCCAACCTGCTTGTTTCAAGAAATTCGCAGTAGATGCCAATGCATCTGGCACACTAGAGACCAAATCACGGCGACCATCACCATCAAAATCAACCGCTAAGCGCTCATAAGTGGACGGCATAAATTGAGTATGACCAAATGCTCCTGCCCATGAGCCTTTCAATTGATCCTCCCTTAAGTCACCGCGCTGTAAAATGCGTAGCGTGGCAAAGAACTCCCCCCGAAAATAGCTTTGGCGGCGCCCTTCACAGCTTAATGTTCCCAAAGCCTGTAATAACGGATATTTTCCAGAAATATCACCATAGTTACTTTCCACACCCCAAACCGCAACAATGGTTTCTGGCGGAACACCATAGGCCTGCGAAGCACGATTCAGCACATCGCGATATTGCGCCATTTTTTGTTGACCTGCCTGTACCCGTTCATCATCTACTAAGCCCGAAAGATAGTCCCAAATTGGCGTTGAGAACTCAGGCTGATAATTTAATTTGTCAATTACCGAATAATCTGGACTTAAATTTTGCGTATAGCGATCATAAGTGGCTGCACTGACACCTGAAGCAACCGCTTGTGAACGCAAATTGGCGATACAACCCTGAAAATCATTTTGGGGTGAAAAACTGCTCGCTGCGGGTGTTGTTGTAGTTGTAGAAATGCTTGCACCATTCATAATGAGTTCAGCTTGGGCTTGAGTCGCTAGAAAAAAACAGGAAGAAAGAAAGAAAGGCAAACGTCGCATTGTTATCAGCACCATTTTTGAATTCAAAGTTTGATTTTACCTTAGCATTTAGATGGCACGATGACAGATAAGTTTGGTAACTTTGAATTCATTTTTCTTATTTTAAACTCATCATCGAGCGATGCTTTTAAATTCAAACTTTTCCATCACTTTATTTTTAAATTCAAAAATCGTTTTTCCATTTAAATTCAAAACATGTTTAGCATACTGCTATGTCAAAATATTGAATTAAAACTAAAGATTCATGATTTTTTAGTATTTATAGTGACTTAGACAGCATCCTATACAGTTTATAACGATCACTAGTTTTGAATTCAAACTTTAGGATACGCACCGATCACTTACTTTAAATTCAAACACCACTCACCACAGCATCTGTGGATAACCTTACGCTTGGTTTTTGAATTTAAAATACAGAATATAAAAAGCCTACTTTTAAATTCAAAAATATTCTTCATCATCGACGTATTTTATTAGTCCTTTGTATTTCTTCCTTGTGGATAAAAATAAAGAGACCTTAAATAGTCATCAAAGATAATTTAAATTCAAAATAAAAAGCCTAGATTTTATTACCATTTGAATTCAAATTTTTAGCCATTTATTGTTGAAGTAAAGATAGGTTTTATCTAATCAAAGCTTGTTAAAAAATAACCAAATTTATGCGACTTGACGAGATGAATAAGATAAAAGGTCAGATTGAAAGGCGGTCTAGCAAAATAAATCACAAAAAAACGACCAGTATTTTGATCGTTTTTTTGGAGCTAAAATTTAAAAATTACAGCGTCATATCGGCTTTTAAGGCCAATGGCTCAGGTAAAATCTGCGCTAATTGGCGGCATAAACCGACCAAATCCTCGCTATTCACAGGCATTAAGGTGATATGACCGAGTTTACGGCCTTCACGCTCTGTTTTATTGTACAGATGTAAATGCGCGCCATTTAAAGCTAAAACATCTTCAGATTTTGGATGTTGCCCAATGATATTGACCATCACGGTTGGACGTATCACATCTGTTGAACCTAATGGCAAACCCGCCACCGCCCGAATATGATTTTCGAACTGTGAGCACACCGCACCTTCAATCGACCAATGTCCTGAATTATGTACACGTGGTGCCATTTCATTGGCAAATAGGCCTTGCTCAGTCACAAACAATTCAAGAGTGAGTACACCAACATAATTCAGATGATTGAGTAAACGCGTGATGTAATCCTGTGCAACAGGTTGCAAATCAATGCTGTTCGGTGCAGGCACAATTGAATGCGATAAAATCCCATGATGATGATGATTTTCAGCCAACGGCCAAGTCTTGACTTCACCATTTTGGCCACGCACGGCAATAATGGACACTTCACGCGAGAAAGTCACAAAACTTTCCGCAATCAAGGATTGTGCAGGCCCCAGTTCAGCCCAAGCTTGCTCGATCTGATCGGCTTGACGCAAGACAAATTGTCCCTTGCCATCATAACCACCTGTCGCGGTTTTTAATACAATCGGCAAGCCTAGCTCGGACACAGCTTGTTTTAGTGAGTCTAGACTATCGACCGCTTTAAACGGTGCAACTGGAATATCAAGCTGATTAAATAGAGTCTTTTCCGAGAGTCGATTTTGCGCAATCGCGAGTGCCTGACGTGGCGGATAAATTGATTTGGTTTGACTTAGAGCATCCACATCTTCAAGCGGCGTATTTTCAAACTCAAGACTAAATACATCGGCACTTTGAATAAAAGCACTTAAACCATGTTCTGCCTGACTTGAAAAAACATGTCCAAGCGCTGCGGCTGGACAATCTTGCTGGGCTTCAAAAAAAGTACATTGAATATTTAATGGTAATGCAGCTTGAGCCATCATGCGACCCAGTTGGCCACCACCAAATATTCCGATGGTTTTATCCATGATTGCCTCGTTATACCTGACCTGGAATATTGTTGCTTGCGACTTTATCGGTCTGCGCAGTACGGAAATCAGCCACATTTTTAGCAATTTCAGGATCATGTAGACCTAAAATCTGTGCCGCCATAATCGCAGCATTGGTTGCACCCGCAGGGCCAATCGCCAAAGTTCCCACCGCGATACCGGCTGGCATTTGTACAATTGAAAGTAAAGAATCAACACCATTTAAAATCGAAGATTTTACAGGAACTCCAAGTACAGGCAGATCAGTTTTAGCTGCACACATCCCTGGTAAATGCGCCGCGCCGCCAGCACCTGCTATAATCACCTGAATGCCGCGTTCACGCGCCGTTTCTGCATATTCAAATAAACGATCGGGGGTACGATGTGCCGAAACCACTTCAGCTTCGAAAGGCACACCGAGTTGTTTGAGCATATTGGCAGTATGTTCTAGCGTTGCCCAATCCGATTGAGAACCCATAATAATTCCGACTAAGGGTTGAGCATCTTTCGCTGCGACCGCGTTCATTGGCATTTCCAAAGTATCAAAGATAAAAATAGAGATCTCGGTTTGCACCAAGAAAGATAAGAGAATGCGCGGCATTATAGCGGTTTTTTTCAACAGCTCCAAAACTCTGAGACAATTTGATCTGAATTGATCAAGTTTGATGCTTTTACCCAGTTTTTGAGCCAAATTAAATCACAGGAAATATGATTTAAAGCTGAGCAAGAAGCTGTTGTAAGCATTTACTGACAAAATTCTCAGAAAATAGCGTCTAGGTCTATTTTTTATTTTGTCCTATGATGAATTCATGAGGAACAGGAAGTTCCAGAACAGAAAACAAAAATGATAAGTTCTTGCATCAGGATCGTGAGGGATGACAGGAGTTATACCTAGGCGCAAAATACGAGAAAGCTCGACAGGATGTCGGGCTTTTTTCATTTGATCTAGATCAGTTTACTGTCCACGAAACACAAAATAGACGCACCCCATCAAACATAACATGGCCCATAAATAGTCCAATTTGAACGGTTGCTTGAATAAAAACAGCATGAAAGGGACAAATACGATCAGCGTTACCACTTCCTGCGTAATTTTCATTTCACCTAGCGTCCAACCTTGTTGATTCAGATAACGTGTGGCAGGAATCATAAAGCTATATTCCATCAGCGCGATCAACCAACCAAACAAGATGGCTTGCCATAAAGGCGCATGATGTAAAAACTTTAAATGACCATACCACGCCATCGTCATAAAGCAATTTGAGATAATTAAACAGCCAAGCGCAATCAATGTTGGATTCAAATGAATATCCTTAAGCAGAATAGACCACAAACGGTTTGTGAACAGTCAAATTTATTATAAAAGCGAAATTTCAAAAAATAATTCTTTCATCAAAATTTAATCCCTGTCATTTCACCTAAAAGCAACAGCAAAACACCCGAATCTCATGATTTATGACTATCTTTTCCCATGCAGCCTTGTTATCGTTGCTGTCAATTTAAATTGATATTTTGACGTTGGCGTATAGAAATAAAAGGCCAACTCAGGGCAGTGGAGTAGGCGAGTTATGCATCTGCATATTTTGGGTATTTGTGGCACTTTTATGGGTTCTTTGGCACTTCTGGCACGAGATTTAGGACATAAAGTCACAGGTTCCGATGCCAATGTCTATCCACCCATGTCGACCCAATTAGAACATGCAGGCATTGAATTGATGCAAGGCTATGATCGCAGCCATTTACAGCCGCATCCCGATCTGGTGATTGTAGGCAACGCCATGAAACGTGGTATTGATGCGGTTGAATATATGCTCAATGCAGGTTTACCTTACATCTCTGGCCCACAATTTTTGGCTGATCATGTTTTGCAAGGAAAACATGTATTGGGCGTTGCAGGCACACATGGTAAAACTACCACCACCACCATGCTGGCTTGGGTACTCGATCAGGCAGGTTTAAATCCAGGCTTTTTGATCGGCGGGGTACCGCTTGGTTTTAGTGAAAGTGCGCGTTTGGGAGGCGGTCAGTATTTCTGTGTTGAAGCGGATGAATATGACTCGGCTTTCTTTGATAAGCGTTCAAAATTCGTTCACTATCATCCTAAAACCGCGATTTTAAATAATCTTGAATTTGATCATGCCGATATCTTTGATGATTTGGCAGCGATTCAAAAACAATTCCATCATTTGGTGCGTACCATTCCCAGTGAGGGGTGCATTATTGCGCCAATCACTGAAACTCATATTGATGAAGTGTTGGATATGGGTTGCTGGACGCCAGTGGTGCGTACCAGTTTAAATCCAAATCCTGATGTTGCACTCAGTGCTGAACAACTTAGCGCGGATGGCAGTCATTTTAAAGTACTAGAACACGGTGTGGTCAAAGCTGAAGTACAATGGAGTATGACGGGGCAACATAGCGTCGCCAATGCCTTAGCAACCATTGCAGCAGCACAACATGTCGGTGTGAGTATTGAACAGGCTTGTCAGGCTTTATCCAATTTTGGTGGAGTCAAACGCCGTATGGAACTGCTTGGAACCGTTCACGGCATTGAAGTTTATGATGACTTTGCCCATCATCCAACCGCAATTGAAACCACGCTAGACGGCGCACGTAAACGCTTGGGCGAACGTAAACTTTGGGCAATTATTGAGCCACGTTCCAACACCATGCGTATGGGCAGCCATAAAGAGGGACTGGCACAATCAGCACGTTTGGCCGATGAAGTGATCTGGTATCAACCCGAAGGTCTGGACTGGGATTTACAACCTGTGGTCGACGCTGCAACCAATCATGCTCAAGTCAGCCGTTCATTGGACGAAATTATTAATCGTATTGTGAATGAAGCAGGTGAGGGTGATGCTGTAGTGATTATGTCAAATGGCGGGTTTGGGGGCTTACATCAAAAGCTTTTAAATGCCTTAAAATAAATTTTTCTCAAATCGTAGCGTTATAAAGAGTCCTTTTTGGACTCTTTTTACTTTTTTTTCGTCCTTAATGCCTTAATTTTATCCATGCTATTGAGGCATAAATAGATTAAATTTGATAAGCTAAATCAATATTTTTTAATTCATATTCTATTAAATATTAGTCTGAATCCCAATAATTTAGAAATTAAGAGGCTATAAAAACATTCTTTTAAAGGTGATTTTTCATATAACATTTATCAATTAAAAACCAAGTATAAATTCAATTGTAAATGTAAAAAACACAATATAATGGAAATATCCATTCTTTTATAGATATAGAGATTAAAAAAAATATTTTTTGAGTATAAATAACAATAATAAATACAAATTCACAAATAAAATTCATAACACGTAACAATTTATATCAAAATATAAATTTTTTTGATTTTTTTGTTTTATTAAGTTATTCATTTTAAATAATTTTTATTTAAATGAAAAATCAACTATTTTTTATGAATAAATTAATCAAATTTATTTCAGATGCTGATTGGCTTGAATAAAAATTAAAACACAATAAATAACAACAATTTAAACCAAATAAAAAATCAAAGTATTTTATTTTATGTGAAATAAATCACATTATTGTTTATTAGTGTGATTAAACTATGCTTAAAGGGCGGTTATGAATAGAAGATTTTTTCAAAATCCAGATCTCATAATTGTAAATTTATAAATAACAAACAGCATCTTAATAATAAAAGATGGGAGATACGTTATGAACAAGCTTGTAAAAACAATATTGTCAGTGGTGGCTTTTGGTGGAGTGGTTGGTATTGCTCATGCAGAGGTAGAAACGGCGAGCTTATGGGGTGGCGGAGGCGGTTCGCAGCACCCTGAAGGTTGTACAGAACTCTGCGGAAGCAAGTCTATTCCTATTGAAATCACAATTCCAAAAGTATGCGAACTCAAAAATGTCACTACAAAAATCACTCTAAATAGCACTACAGGCACTGGTACTGGTGGTTTTAGTGTAGGTGCGAATGCAGCATATAACCTATTGGTTGATACCGATAATCGTACTTCAGGAACTAATAACTCTGCATTAAAATATGGAACTTATTCTATTCCAACAACTGTTACTACTAAACGTGGCTCCAATAATGTCAATTTAGGTTCAATCAAATATAATGAACCAATGACTGCTGGTACTTCTTCACTTAACGATTATAGCATTACAGTACAAACCTCTGGTTCTTTAGGTATTAGCAAACCCGCTGGAACTTATACTGATAAATATAATATTTCAGTTTATTTCTAATCCATTTTATTTACTGTTTCAAAAAGTTGGTTCTGTTCTAGCAATGGAGCCAACTTCATTACTTCAAATCCAATCACATTATAAAAAATACCATTGAATACAAAAGTTAATTACTTATAAATAATATACGGGTGGGTTATGAAAAGAAAAGTTTTAATCTTAATACTTGGTTTATGTGGGTATACTCATATAGTATGGGCAGGTTTATCAATTAGTCCAATCCAACTCTATATTACCGATAAAACCAAACAACGTAGCGCAACAGTCACCATGGACTCAAAAGACATGGAGGACACTAAAACCTTTGAAGCAACCGCCGTGAAATGGTCACAAAATGACAAAGGAGAGGATGTCTACGAGCCAGATCCCAATATCATTATTAACCCCAAAAACTTTATTATTGCGCCTAATTCAAAACAGGTCATTCGTGTTGGATTTAACCAACCTTTAGCAGGAATCACCACCAATGATGAAAAAACCTGGCGTATTATTTTTCAAGAAGTAGCTCCGCCTGTTGACACGGATTCAGTAACGTTTTTATTTAATATTTCTGTCCCTTTATTTGTGGGTAAGCTTAATCCAGTCAATATCAATGTCATACCGAAAACGATTAATAACAATTTAGTCGTCAATATTAAGAACAATTCTCCTTCACATGTTCAGATTTTGAAATTAACGTTAGTAGATGCTTCAAAAAAAGAAGTCGCAAACTTAAGCCAAATGAAATATTTACTTCCAAATACAGCTCAAGATTTTAATTTTGAGAAAATTAATCTGCATAATAATCAATATAAACTTCTCGTTCTGACCGACAAACAAGATCAGCCTTATGAATATAGTCTTAAGGAGTGATCTGTATGAAAATATCGACACTTTCTGCACATATCTGCTTGATATGTGCATTTACACATGTTCATGCGACAGACAATGTCATCTTATCCAATCTCTGGATTAATGGACTCGATCGGAATACGGAGGCCTTAGTTTTACAACAGGATAATCAATATTATGTTGAATGTCAGATTCTTAATTCACTTAATTTAAAAGTATTTTTATTAAAAAAACACGCCTCTCAAGAACAATATTGTCTAGTAAGTAGTGATCAAATCCACTCCAACTTTGATAACGCAAGTCAGTCACTCAAGATTGATTTTCCGGCTGAATATTTTCTCGGTTATTCCAATCAAAATACCATGCTACAACCTGACAAAGCATCTTTAGGAGCATTTCTCAATTATGACTTCTTTTATGACAAATTTGATCAAGGCTATGAATTTAATAATTTTTACGAACTAGGGATTTTCAAGGATTATTGGTTACTCAATAACTCATTGATATACAGAAAAAATGATGCAGACGATGACAGTACAGGAGTGATTCGTTTAAACAGTTCTTTGAGTATAGATTTTCCTCAGCATTTCACCAGACTGACATTGGGGGATAATACCAGTATATATAATTCACTGATTGATTCATTTCGCTTCGGTGGGATTAGTTTCGGGACTAATTTTAGCGAACGTTCTGATTTTATTTACTGGAACACACCTATTTTACGAGGGAGTGCAATTGTTCCTTCAACCATTGATTTATATATCAATGGCGTAAGTATCTATCGACAAAATGTGACTCCAGGAGACTATACCTTACAAACGGGTGCAAACATCCAACAATCAGGCAATGCCCAAATTGTGGTAGAAGATATTTTAGGCAATCGCTCCGTGCAAAACTTTCCAGTTTTGATTAACAATCGATTACTCAAAGTTGGACTCAATGAATATAACGTCTCTTTAGGTAAATTACGTTTTAATTACGATTATGACAGCAATGACTATCGTGATTTCTTTACCAATGTCTATTTTCGTCGTGGCTTTAGCACCGATACCACCCTCGGTTTTAATGGATCATATAGTGATGATGTAAAAAATTTAGGATTGATGTGGACACAATCATTAGGGCGTTATGCCTTATTAGATGTAAATGCAGCAGGAAGTTCTGCTTATGGAAATGATGGTTATTCGGTTGGTGCTTCTGTAAGCAATAGTTTTGATAGCTTTTCGATGGGACTGAGCACGCGTTACTCTTCTGAAGACTATCAATCACTTGGATATACTCAAGATTTTCGAAACCCTCGTATCGATTCGTTGGCGTATCTATCCTTCTTTAAAGTGCCTTATGTCAATAGTGTTAATTTAAACTATGTCGAACGGCGTTATTATCCAGATGATGAAGTTCCTCGAAATAACTCAAAATTATTAACAGTCGGAATATCCAAAAGCTTTTCCAGACGTTTATCTTTTACGGCGTCCTATTTTAAAGATTTTGGGGATTTTAATGATTCTGGCGCTTTTTTCTCCCTTATTTTTAATTGGGATGACAATAAAAATATTTATCTGGATCAAACTACAGATGGAGATACACGTTTAACCTTTGCGAAAAGCTCTCCTGAACAGACAGGCTTTGATTATTCTGTAGGTGCTGAACGTCGTGATGGTGAAATGACTTATAACGGATTTGGTTTATTTAAAACTGATGTTGGTGATTTGACTTTACAACATACTCAAAATTCTGACTCTTATGATTCACGCGTGTCCTATCGTGGCGCACTGGTTTGGCTGAATCATCAGGTAAATCTAACAAAATCTGTCGATAGCGCCTTCGCATTGGTCAAAGTTGGTGATTATAAAGATGTCGATGTGATGCGTTCTTTATCGCCTGTTGGTCGAACCAATAAAAATGGCTATTTCTTTATCCATGATATTTTGCCTTATATTTCTTACGATTTATCTTTTGATCAGGATCAACTTCCGATTGAAGATAAAATTGATTACTCATCCAAAAAAATGGTCGCACTGAATCAACGCGGTTATTACATTGATTTTCCAGTGACTCATACCCAACAAGTGATCGTAAAATTACGCGATAAAAATGGAAATTTATTGGCCAGAGCGACACCTGTTTATCTGGATCAAAATACAGATCAAGTCTATCCAGTCGACCAACAAGGTAACGTTTATCTCTACGGCCTTTTACCTAAGACCTATCAACTCAGTACTCAAGGAGACAAGGCTTGTCATAGCCAATTACAAATTCCAGAAAAAACCAGTACCACCACATCCAGTCAAGTCATTGAGTTGACTTGTAAATAAGGAGAAAGGCAATGAAAATATTACTTGGCATCATTGCATACTGTGCTTTAGGCACTCTCTATGCAGGCCAGTGTTCTATGGGACAAATTACCGAGCCACGTATGCGTTTGGGAAGTTACTATCAAAGCCAAGCTGCGACATCGTTTCACGTCAATTGTGATAGTGCTTACACCATTCGTTTTAATAGTATGAATCTGCGTAGCACAGATGGTTCAAGTTTTGTGACCAATGGTCCCTACAAATTAAGAACCCGTTTAACCGTAGCAGGGCCCGTGGATAATTTATGGAATGTGCCACTGACCGCCAACACCCATAAAGATAATAAATACATCATTTCGGTCAGACTAGAAGATCGTCCGTCCATACAAGTTCCAGCAGGTACTTACCGTGATATGGTGTATGTCAATTTATCGTTTTAACCCAAAGATCTGAATAGATTTATAAGATAAAGGATACTGAACACCATATTTTGAGGAATGATCTAGCAACATGATGTTTAAAACGTGATTTTTTAAATAAAATTTTGATTGTGATCAAGCCCTTGCCTTGATGTGTGGCGGGAGGGCAAGGATGATTATGAAATCTTCTAATGACTTTTTTAGACCTAGGCAGATTGAAAAAATCCGATTTGCTTAAACGGCATAATTATGCGATGCTAGAGACACATTTGGATTCGATTCCAAAACTCAATTTAAGTAGACAAGGGGAGTAGCCTCCTCCAAGCGTTGTAAACTAATGTAATATCAAAAGTTAATTTACAACGTGTCAGATATCGTCAATACACTTTGCAAAAAGTCGGTATCTGAGCATCGAATATAGTTTGATGTAGGCAAGACCTTGATCATGTTGATACAGATGTTTTTTTATTCATCTGGCGACAGGTCAAGGTTTTTTTATGGCCAATTGCCAGATGTGGAGAGATTTATGGACTCTATCGGTAATATTTGGCTGTATCTGGTCTTTTTTGGCATCGTATTTGCGATGCTGTTAATCGACTTTCTCGGCTTTAAACAGAAAAAAGACCAGTCCGTGCCCATTAAACAGGCACTAGCATGGAGTATTGCTTGGGTGACCGTGGCAATGCTGTTTGCAGGTGGACTATGGCTATACCTGCAACAAACAGCAGGGCTGGCTATTGCCAATCAAAAAACCATGGAATATCTGGCAGGTTATTTACTGGAAAAATCATTAGCGATTGATAATGTTTTTGTCTGGTTGATGATTTTTGCTGCTTTTGCCATTCCACCATCCTTACAACGTAAAATCCTTCTGTATGGTGTGTTGGGCGCAATTGTTTTAAGAACAATCTTTATTTTTATTGGCGCATGGTTTGTTCAGGAGTTTTCTTGGATTTTATATATTTTCGGTGCCTTTTTGGTCTATACCGGCTTTAAGTTCTTAAAAGGTCAAGGAGATGAGCAACCCAATATTGAAGATATGGCATTACTCAAATGGTTACGTAAACATATGCGTATCACGCCAAGTTTTAAAGGTGATCGTTTCTTTGTCAAAGAGCAAGGCGTTCTTTGGGCAACGCCGTTGTTTATTGTACTGATCTTGGTGGAGTTCTCCGATGTGATCTTCGCGGTCGATTCTATTCCCGCAATTTTTGCAGTCACCACCGATCCGTTTATTGTCCTTACTGCAAATCTGATGGCGATTTTGGGCTTGCGTGCCATGTTCTTTTTATTGGCAGGAACAGCATCAAAAATGCATTATCTGCCGTATGGTTTAGGCATTATCTTGCTATTTATCGGCTTTAAAATGTTGATGCTCGATGTATTCCATATGCCAATCTGGATTTCCTTGAGCTTTATTGTATTGGTGCTGGGGATTACCGCATGGTTATCGATTCGCCACAATAAAAAACAGGCTCAATCCTAATCTCAATTCTGATTGATCCAGCCCTTTTGTCTTGATGATAAAAGGGCTTTATTTTCGCTTTTGATCAACTCAAGTTGGGACCAACGTTGTAGCCATTGTTTTTCAATGACGCGATTCAAAAAAGTCTCATAGCTCACCAAACGCGGATTCCAACGTAGTTTTAGCTCGAATAAATCTGATAACCCAAAGGGTGCAATGATTTCAAGCAGATCATTTTCAGTGAGGCGTACTGCAATCGCGGTCGCGGTTTCAGGCCATGCAGAAATTGCATCAAATAAAGAGGTATAGGCTTTTATCTTCTCAGCATTTTCGTTTAAATACCAATGATGTACGGTCGCCTGATTGACCACATCCCAGTCGTTTAAAGGAAATTGTCTACGTAATGCCTGTTGAATGCGCTGCTGTTGTTGTGAATCTGCATGAGGATCATAAAAAATCACATCGATTTCTACCTGTTCAATCTCATATTTCTGATGATGTAACTCAGACCAGATCAATTGCCGAATCACACCTGCACTCAGGTAACAGTGTTCATTGATGGTGCGTAATACTTTTAAACGCTGAACAAGCGCAGCATGATGTAAAATCCATGATTGAATTTGATCATCATAAGCCCCTGAAATATGGTGCAATGTTGTCATATCCATTATTCTATTGCGTTAAATTTATACCATTTGGCAAGTTCTTTGCATTATTTTAAGAAAAAAACTGAGATTTAAGGACTCATCTTCGAGTCCTTAAATTTCTTATCTCTAATTCACGATAATCCTTGTTTTGCTTTTCATATAAACACTGCAATTCTAGGTAAATACGTTACAATCAATCGAAAAAATTACAAGTTAAAGGTTTTTTAGATGTCATCTTCCGCTCAAACCACCATTGTTCGTGGTCGATTTTTAGATATCCAGTCTTTGGTTCAACAGGCTCAACAGATTCCTGAACAAGTTCGTTATCTTGAAGACGGCGTTCTTATTAGCGAAAACGGTAAAATCAAATGGTTTGGCACATGGCAAGATGCACAGCCTCATCTTCCTGAAAATATTGAAATTCAACATTATCCAGAACAACTGATCGTCCCAGGATTTATCGATACTCACATTCATTATCCCCAAACTGAAATGGTGGGTGCGTACGGTGAACAGCTTCTGAGTTGGCTAAATACTTATACCTTTCCAACTGAACTTCAATTTAAAAACCCTGCCTATGCACAAAACATTGCCCAGTTTTTTGTGCAAGAACTTTTAAAAAATGGTACCACCACTGCATTGGTATTTTGTACGGTCCATCGTGAATCTGTTGATGCCTTATTTGAAGCCGCAGAACACATCCAGATGCGTTTGATTGCAGGGAAAGTGCTGATGGATCGTCATGCACCAGATGGTCTTTGTGACACGCCACAAAGCGCTTATGATGATTCAAAAGCACTCATCGAAAAATGGCATGCGAAGGGCAGGGCGCTCTATGCAATTACCCCACGTTTTGCACCGACCTCGACGCCAGAACAATTAGAAAAAGCGGGTCAACTCAAACAGGAATATCCTGATGTCTATGTGCATACCCATTTAAGTGAAAATAAAGATGAAATTGCATGGGTAAAATCGCTTTATCCTGAACAAAAAAGCTACCTCGATGTATATCATCATTATGGTTTGACAGGTCAGCGCTCGGTATTTGCGCACTGTGTGCATTTAGAACAAGATGAATGGCAATGTATGCATCAAACAGATTCAGCCATTGCCTTTTGCCCAACCTCAAACTTATTTTTAGGTAGTGGTTTATTTCCATTGAAAAAGACTTGGGAACAAGGCGTTAAAGTGGGCTTAGGCACTGATATTGGGGCAGGCACATCCTTTAGTCTGTTACAAACCGTCAATGAAGCCTATAAAGTTCAACAGCTACAAGGCGATAAACTCTCTGCTTATGAAGCGCTTTACCATGCCACAATAGGCGGTGCAAAAGCACTGGATTTACAAGATCAATTGGGTAACTTTAATGTCGGTAAAGAAGCAGATTTTGTCGTACTGAATTTAAAAGCCACTGCTTTGCAAAGTCTGCGTCAATCGCGTGCAAAATCGCTTGATGATGCTTTGTTTGCGCTGTTTACCATGGGTGATGATCGCAATATCGAGGCGACGTATATTTATGGACAATGTGCTTACCAAAAAACCAAATAAATCAAAAGTGAAATCCAGACCGTGGCTAAAATGGACGATCTTCGCAGTAGCATGTGGCTTACTGTTAAAGCGTGATCAACCTGTCAAAAAGAAGCCATAGTTACAGTTAATCATTTGAGAAGGGATGCATCATCTGCTTTTTTGTTTTAAAATTTACAGATGAATTGAAGATTTCAGGGTGTTGCAGGTCAACACCTTTTTTATTTTTAACTTTTGCGTTTTAGGTATCTACCCCATGACCGTTGCAATGAGCGTGATGATCTCAACTGAAGACATTCAAGCCAAAGTCAAACTACTCGGTGAACAAATCAATGCTCACTATGCCAATAGCCAAAAAGATCTGGTGTTGATTGGTTTACTCCGCGGCTCTTTTATTTTTATGGCAGATTTATGCCGAGCCATCGAAAAACCACATGAACTCGATTTTATGACGGTTTCCAGCTATGGCAGCAGTACCACGTCTAGTCGCGACGTTAAAATTTTAAAAGATCTTGATGGCGAAATTCGCGGCAAAGATGTGCTCGTGGTCGAAGATATTATTGATTCTGGCAATACTTTAAGCAAAGTACTTGAAATTTTGCAAACGCGCGAACCCAATTCTATTGAACTCTGTACGCTGGTGAGTAAACCTTCACGCCGTGAAATTGAACTTGAAGTTAAGTTTTTGGGTTTTGAAGTTGAAGACCGCTTTATTGTGGGTTATGGATTGGATTACGACCAAAAATATCGTCATTTACCCTTTATTGGTGAAATTGGTCTGTAATCAAAAAAATGGCGCTTTCGCGTCATTTTTTATGGATGTTTTACACGATATCGATCACACAAAAACGCAACATGATTTAGCAATCCTTGACTATCAGCCTGATTTAAAACCGTTCACTATAATAAAACAAGCACTTTTAAAACCAGAATAAGCAAAACAAGGAGAACGTCTTATGTGGTCATTTATTGTTGCCATTGTCGTCGGTTTTATTGCAGGTTTAATCGCCCGCGCGATTCATCCTGGTGAAGATAAAGCGGGTTTTATTGTTACCACATTACTTGGGATTGCAGGTTCACTTTTAGCAACCTATGGCGGACGTGCTTTAGGACTTTATCCCGAAAACTCTAGTGCGGGTTTTATCGCCTCGGTTGTAGGCGCCATTATTATTCTGTTTATTTATAATCTGATTAGCAAAAAAACCACCTAAATTTGCTATAAGATCTAAATAAAAGTGGTAATTTTTCTACATAAACTACTCATCTTTTTAAATTTGATTTAAGGCTGATATCGCTATCAGCCTTAACAGTTGAAAACTAAATTTGTAGCTTAATCCAGTTTAAATTCTTTCCACAACGATTCAATTTGTTCAGCCGAAACCACGCCAGCCGCTTTAAAGCCATTTGAAAAAATTAGCGTTGGAGTTCCCTGTATCCCTATGGTTTGACCTAACTTTAAATTGCGATCAATTGGGTTTGCACAAGCCGTCAGTGTTTGTGGAACAATGCCCTTACGAATCAAATTATTCCATGCATAAGTACGGTTTGCTTCGCACCAGACTTGTTTGGAAGGCTGTACCGATTGACTGCGAATGGGATAAATAAAGGTATAGATCGTGACATTTTTCAATTGATCGAGCTGATTTTCGAGTTGTTTGCAATAAGGGCAATTGGGATCTGAGAAAACTGCTATCTGGCGTTTGCCATTGCCTTTCACAGTTTTAATGGCGTCCTGTAAAGGTAAACTTTTCCAGTCAATACTTTTGTTTTTGACCACCAGATCCTTCGTTAAATTATGCTGATCTTTTAAGCGAATCATCGAACCAATCAAAATATGTTCTGCATTTTCACCAATATAAATAATCTGATTATCCAGTGTCGCACTATATAAACCCTGCATTTCGGTTTTCTGGATATTTTCAATATTTAACTTGGGATACTTTTGTTTAAGTTGAATCTGTACACTTTCCACACTGGCTTGACTTGAAAAAGCCCATGCACTTATTAAAGCTGCCAGTAAAATTTTATACATTGCATCATACTCAACCTAAACAAAGCCGTATTGTAAAAGAAATACAGCTCAGCTCTGTTATATTTTCTTTGAATCTTAGACCTTGAATCAGATGTTTCACGTGAAACATTTTTTATAAAAACTAGCGATGCTTAAACATAGTTTTTTTAAATTAAAATCATTTTCACATAACTTATACGCAATCTTATTGGAATAGGTTTAATCTGATTAGATTCTGGAACTCTCCACGCACTCATGACCGAAAGATCATGAGTGTTTTTTTATTTTTGTTTGATTACTTTCCAATACAAAATGAACCAAAAATCTTGCCGAGCAGATCATCCGCACTAAAATCCCCTGTAATTTCACCCAGTGCATTTTGCGCCAAACGTAAAGATTCAGCGACCAACTCACCAGCATGGAAAACCACAAGCTGTTCGCGTGCCTCATCCAGATAGTGCTGTGTGCGCTTCATTGCGTCTAAATGACGTGTTCTGGCAATAAAGGTGTCTTCCTCAGGCTGAAAGCCTGCATGCGCTGTAATCGTCTCTATGAGGCTGTCTACGCCAGTTTCCTGCTTGGCCGAAACCCTAACATGACGAAATCCCTGATATTGGTCGTTTACTGCGCTTTGTTCAAGTAAATCAGACTTGTTTCCGATCAGGATCAAACGTTTCGGATCAAGATGATCTTTAAAATACTCCTGAGCAAGTTGTAAAGGATCGTCACCTTGACTTAAGTCATAAACCAACAGCAACAGATCAGCTTGTTCAATTTCTTTAATCGCGCGGCGGATGCCTTCTTTTTCGACAATATCACCTGTTTCACGTAATCCCGCAGTATCTGTTAACGTAATAGGCAAGCCATTTAAGCTAATTTTTTCATGTAGTACATCACGGGTGGTTCCTGCAATGTCCGTCACAATCGCGCGCTCATTCCCTGCCAAAGCATTGAGTAAGCTTGATTTGCCAGCATTAGGCTTACCCGCAATCACGACTTGTAAGCCTTCTCGCAACAACTGACCTTGTCGTGCAGATTGCTGTACCGCCTGTACTGATTGTTTTACCTCATCCAGCAAAGCTAAAATTTTACCATCCGCCAGAAAATCAATTTCTTCTTCTGGAAAATCAATCGCCGCTTCAACATGTAGGCGTAAATGAATGAGTTTTTCTAAAACGGTATTAATTTTAGTGGAAAAAGCCCCCTGTAATGAGCGTACAGCAGAACGTGCAGCCGCTTGCGAGGTGGCATCAATCAAATCTGCAATCGCTTCTGCCTGTACCAGATCCAGTTTTCCATTTTCAAAGGCACGCATGGAAAACTCACCGGCTTTCGCGGCTTTGGCGCCTAATTCAAATAAACGTGCCAATAACGCATTTTGAATGACAGGGCCGCCATGTCCTTGTAACTCCACCACATCTTCGCCCGTAAATGAATGCGGATTAGGGAAACACAAAACCAAACCTTCATCCATCACCTCACCAGCCGCATCGTAAAACTGACGAAAACCCGCCATACGCGGTTCAGGAAGTATTTTTTTCGTCAACGCCTCTGCGATCGTAAAAGCTTTAGGGCCAGAAAGACGAATCACACCCACACCACCACGTCCAGGAGGGGTAGCAATTGCAGTGATGGTGGTTTGTGCAAGCATAACAATAACCTAACTATTGCAAAAAAACAGAAATAAAAAATCCGCTCAAGATTAGCATCCTGAGCGGATTTTATCAGCTCTTATGAGTCAGAAAGTCAGTTAAGAACTTACTTCTGGCGCAGCTGGGCGATTTTTCGCAACGTTTTTATTAATAAACCATTGCTGAAGAATCGTAATACTGTTGTTCACGATCCAGTACAACACCAGACCTGACGGGAAGAACAACATAAATACCGTGAAAATGATTGGCATAATGCGGAACACTTTGGCCTGCATTGGATCGGCAGGTTGCGGGTTTAGCATTTGCTGGATAAACATGGTTGCGCCCATCAACAACGGCAAGATAAACCATGGATCCATTGCAGATAAATCCTGAATCCAAAGCATCCACGGCGCATGACGCAGTTCCACACTTTCCATCAATACCCAATACAAGGCAAGGAAAATTGGCATTTGCAGCAATAGCGGTAAACAACCTGAAAGTGGATTGACCTGTTCACGTTTGTAAAGCGCCATCATTTCCTGAGAGAAACGCATACGGTCTTCGCCAAACTCTTCTTTCATACGTTGCATTTCAGGTGCAATCACACGCATCTTGGCCATTGAACGGTAGCTTTTTGAAGATAAAGGCCACAGAATCAATTTCACCACAATCGTCAAAAGAATAATTGACCAGCCCCAGTTTCCTACGATGCTATGGAAAAATTGCAAACCAAGGAACAACAGTTTAGCAATTGGCCACAACCAACCATAGTCAACGGTTTGATTCAAACCAACCGCGAGATCTTTCAATTCAGACTGGATTTTTGGCCCAGAATAGAACGTCGCATCGACCGTCATGGTTTTGCCAGCAGGCACATTGATGGTCGGAGAAGTGAAGCCAATGATATTCATATTATCGGCAGATTTACGCGACTCTAACTTGGCCGTATAAGCCTGATCACCAAAATGACCTGGAATCCATGCACTGACAAAATAGTGTTGTACCATCGCGACCCAGCCGCCTTTGGCATCCACATTTAGTTTTTCATCAGAGAAATTAGCAAATTTTAGCTTGTTGTAATGCTCATCAGGTGTCCCCCATGCGCCCCCAAGAAAAGTCCCTAAGGTAAAGATACCTTGATCAGATTTACCCGGATCTTCAGAGTTATCGCGCTTGATCTGCCCAAACATTTGACCTTGCCAGTTTTGCGCGCTACGGTTCACGACCTGATAGCTCACCTGAACTGGATAATCGCCCTGTTTAAAGGTAAAACGCTTGATAATTTCAACACCATCAGCCGTTTTGTAAACCATCGGGACCGTCAGAACTTTTTCCGCTTTACCGTCTTTGTTTTGGCTATTCTTGGCATCCGCTAATGTATAAGCTGTTTTTTCAACTTCATACTGTGGACGACCTTGGCGACTACTGTCTGGGCCATTCAATCCAATTAAACCAGATTGTGCCACATAGGTCCGCTTCGCATCGCTTTCCAGCATGACAAAAGGCTGGTCACTGTTTTTGTCTTTATCATGATTGAGTAATTCAATACGCACAATATCGCCACCTTTAGGATTAATCCAAAGGTGATAGAGGTCAGTTTGTACTGAAATAAGCTGTTGATTCACAGGTGCTGTCGCATCTGTAACTTGTTGCGTCGCAATATTTGCTTGTGGCACATCTGTTGATGTCGCAGTAGCTTGGCTATTTGGCAGGTCGGCAGACACTTCATGAGATTCAACCACAGCGGCAGGCGCTGGTTGATTAGAAGTAGTGCTATGACCATAATCTTTTTGCCAAGCCAAGATAAGCAAATATGCGGTGACAAACATGGCTCCGAGAATCGCAAACCTGGCCCATTGTTGCATATCAATTATCCCAAGTGGTTAAAGTGATTTTGGTTTAATAAACGCTCACGAAAGGGTACAGCAACGTGAGGCTTTTGAGAATCTATTTGCTGAAATGAAATAAAACGAATTGCTTTAGCAGGTACAGGATCATACCCACTCCCTCCCCAGGGATGACATCGACAGACACGATTCACCGCCAACCAACTACCTTTGATTGCACCATAGCGATGAACAGCTTCCAGCGCATATTGCGAACAGGTGGGTATATAGCGACAACGCGGTCCGAGCAAAGGACTCAAGGCAATTTGATAAAATCGAATCAACCAATGCAGGATAGATACCATTGGTCATCTCTATTTTTCAATTGAGGGAGAGATGGTGTTTTGATGCTTGTGTGCAAGACGATTTAACTTACGCCAAGCCAATTGAAGTTGCTGAGTCAGATCAGCATTAGATACGGTTTCAATGCCAAGTTTAGGCATAACCACAATATCAATCAGTGCTAATTGTTGTTGATGCAAACGAAAGCTTTCACGTGCAAGTCGTTTTATTCGATTTCTTTCATGCGCACGGCGCACTTTTTTTTTGGCAACAACCAATCCTAAACGGCTTTTAGGCTGTTCAGAAGGTTTTGCCAAAAATAAAAAATGGGGTTGATGCACTTTAAAAAGCGCACCATCAAACACACTTTTAAAATCAGCAGCACAATGTAAGCGTACATTTGTACCGAAGCTATAAAGTGCCATAACACCCGATCGTGTAGTAATAACGATTTAAATAAATTAAACAGTTAGGCTATGACGACCTTTAGCACGACGGCGAGCCAATACTTGACGACCAGCTTTAGTTGCCATACGAGCGCGGAAACCATGAACACGTTTACGTTTTAGTTCAGAGGGCTGAAAAGTACGTTTCATATCGAAACTCCCAAAATATGATCTTTCTGTAAAGGTTCGCGATTTTATGGTGCAACGACCCTACTGTCAATGAAAAATCAAAAAGTTTACATTTTATTCAGTATTTTTTGAAAACCCTTAGATTTATTCTGTCTTTCTCTAGAAATAAGCCTACAAAATTTATACACAATCTAATCTATTAAATTTATTCTTGTTTTTTATATACCCACAGCTTATTCTCATGTTTATCAACAAGCTTAGGATGAATTTGGTGATTGCGTTGCGCATTTGAATTTAAATTCATAAATCGCTAAATTATCCACAGCGAGTGAGACGCTATTAAATAAATTCAAATTTTAAAATTTAAATTTATTCTTATTAGGGCGCGTTTTTTCTGTGGAAAGTGATGATTTAAATTTAAAAATCAGTTTGTTGAGTTGTGAATAACTGTGTTTTTATAAAACTTATAAATTGTGGATAACTCATCTTATAAAACTATCCCCAGCTTATGGTGAAACTTATCCACAAGCGCTTTGAATTTAAATTTAAAGCGCGAAAGGATTCTTTTTGAACAAACATGATGGTTTCGTTCATGACAGATGTGGATAACTTGGTTAGAATGGCGACCCTTTCTTTTGGAAGGGCAGTTTATTTTTTGAATTTAAAAAGAGATAGGGGAATCACATGCTGTGGACAGACTGCTTAAATCGCTTGCGACAAGAGCTCTCTGATAATGTCTTTGCGATGTGGATCCGCCCTCTGGTTGCTGAGGAAGCGGAGGATACCTTACGTTTATATGCGCCAAATCCATATTGGACACGTTATATTCAGGAACATCATCTGGAATTGATCTCAATTCTGGCGGAGCAGTTATCAGAAGGTCGTGTTCGTCAGGTGGATATTTTAGTGGATTCACGTCCTGGCGCGATTTTATCCCCAACGGAACAGCCAGCAACCACTACAGCTGCCTTAAATACGGTGGCAGCACCGACTCGAGTAAAAAAAGAAGTTGCTGAGGTAGCATCGACAGCCACAGCTAAAAATTTAAATTCAAAAAAACGTTTACTCAATCCTTTATTTACTTTTTCACTTTTTGTTGAAGGTCGTTCTAACCAAATGGCGGCTGAAACTTGTCGTAAGGTTTTAACCCAACTGGGAGCCTCGCAGCATAATCCCTTATTTTTATATGGACCGACAGGTTTAGGTAAAACGCACTTAATGCAAGCAGTTGGCAATGCATTATTACAAGCCAAGCCCAATGCGCGGGTCATGTATATGACTGCCGAAAGTTTTGTTCAGGATTTTGTCTCTTCTTTACAAAAAGGCAAAGTCGAAGAATTTAAGAAAAATTGTCGTTCATTAGATTTATTGTTAGTTGATGATATTCATTTGTTGGCAGGTAAAGAAGCCAGTCTGGTTGAGTTCTTTTATACGTTTAATGCCTTGTTGGATGAATCCAAACAAATTATTCTCACTTCAGATCGCTATCCTAAAGAATTAACGGAACTTGATCCACGTTTGGTCTCGCGTTTTTCGTGGGGACTTTCTGTGGGTGTAGAACCACCTGATATCGAAACCCGTATCGAAATTTTACTAAAAAAAGCTGAAAACAGTGGCGTTGATTTGCCGCGTAATTGCGCTCTATTCATTGCCCAGCAAGTGGTGGCCAATGTCCGTGAACTTGAAGGCGCTTTAAATAAAGTGGTGGCGATTGCCCGTTTTAAGGGATCGCAAATTGATTTAGATGTGGTTCGAGAATCATTAAAAGATGTGCTAGCCATTCGCGCGCGAACCATTAGTGTCGAAAATATTCAGCGCGTGGTCAGTGAATATTTCCGTATTCCACTAAAAGAGTTGATCGGGCCAAAACGTACTCGTATTTATGCGCGACCAAGACAATTGGCGATGGGCTTGGCACGTGAGCTTACAGGTGATAGTTTTCCTGAAATTGGCATGGCTTTTGGTGGGCGTGACCATAGTACGGTCATGCATGCCTGTGAAAAAGTACAAAGTTTAAAAGATGAAGATCCGATCTTTAATGAAGACTATAAAAACTTGTTGCGCTTACTGCAAAGTTAAGCATCAGGGCAGTTGCAAAGTCGTATCAACTCCCGCATAGTACACTGCTAAAAAATGAAATAATGGCTTTCAGTTGTTAGAGGAATGAATTGTGCGTTTGAAAATCGCTAAAGAAAGTTTAGTCAATGTTCTGTCTCATGTTGTAGGTGCGGTGGAGCGTCGTCATACCTTAAATATTCTTTCAAACGTTAAAATTCAGGCCACTGATCAGGCTTTGACCATTACTGGTTCTGATCTGGAAGTGGAGCTGGTAGCCAGTACGACGTTGGCTGAGGGTGCTTGTTTGCAATCTGGTGAAACGACCGCGCCTGCACGTAAATTGATGGATATCTGCAAATCATTGCCTACAGCGGCATTGATTGATCTGCAAATTACAGAAGACCAGCGTTGTATTTTAAAATCAGGCAATAGTCGTTTTGTGCTAGGGACCTTACCCGCAGAAGATTATCCTTTGCTGAATACTGAAAATAGTCAGGGCACACAGGTTCAGGTCACGCAACGTGAACTTAAACGTTTGTTTGAAAAAACAGCCTTTGCGATGGCAGTTCAGGATGTGCGTTTTTATCTGACTGGAACTTTACTGGAAATTGATGAAAATCAACTTCGTGCAGTGACGACTGATGGTCATCGTTTAGCTTTGTGTGAAGTTTTGGCTTCATCCAATGCGACTCAACTGGTGCAAGCTATTGTACCGCGTAAAGCCGTGGGCGAATTACAGCGTTTACTGAGTATCGAAGATGAGCAATTACGGTTATTGATTGGACGAGAATTGCTCAATGTGACGATTACAACACCAAGTCGTGATAAAGAACAAGGTGATATTACCGTTCGTTTTACCACCAAGTTGATTGATGGTAAATTCCCAGATTATCGCCGTGTGATTCCACGTGGTGGCGATAAACTGGCTCAAATTGCGCATGATGTGTTTAAGCAGTCTTTGCAACGGGTCGCGATTCTGAGTAATGAAAAATTACGTGGTGTATTTTTAAACTTCAATCCTGATGTATTACAGCTACGTGCCAATAACCCTGAACAGGATGAGGCGATTGAAGATTTGGCCATTCAATATCAAAATACCTCAATGGAAATGTCATTCAATGCGCAATATCTACTGGATGTATTGAATGTGTTGGATGGTGATGATGTCAGTATGACCATGACTGAAGCCAATCAATCCGTGTTGGTACAGGATCCGACACATACCGATCAAACTTATGTTGTGATGCCAATGCGTGTCTAAAGAACTGATCCGATTATGCATATAACACGTTTAAATATCGAGCGTGTGCGCAATTTAAAAACGGTTGCACTGTCTGGGTTGCAGCCGTTTAACGTTTTTTACGGCGCCAATGGTTCGGGTAAAACCTCAGTGCTTGAAGCCATCCATCTGCTTTCGACTGGACGTTCTTTTCGAACTTATACGCCCAAGCATTATATTCAGCATGGCGCACAAGACGCGATTGTATTTGCTCAATCTGCCGTTGAAAAAGTGGGAATGCGTAAACTAGCCACAGGCGAGCAGTTGATTAAAGTGAATGGTGATCCTGTGGCGACGCAGGGACAATTGGCCAAACTGTTGCCTTTACAACATATCGACCCACAAAGTACCGATATTTTAGATCATGGTGCCAAACCACGACGACAAATGCTGGATTGGCTCATGTTTCACGTGGAACCTGAGTTTTATACCACTTGGCAGCAATATTCCAGAGCGCTGAAACAACGCAACAGCTTGCTGAAGCATTCTCGCCAGATTTCACTGGCAGAGTTGGAACCCTGGAACAAACTTCTGGCAGCTTATGGAGAGATGTTGCATAACCAGCGCTCATTGATGATCGAGCAATGGCAGGTTTTTTTGCAGCAGGATTTACAGCAATTGTTACCTGAGCTGCGTATTGAATTAGATTATCAGGCGGGTTTTCACCAAGAGCATGGATTGTTCAATGATCTGATTCAATATCATGCCAAAGATGTTGAACGGCGATATACCGAATATGGTCCTCATCGTGCCGATTTGCGTTTAAAAACGCCATTGGGCGATGCGGATGATGTGCTGTCACGTGGGCAAAAAAAGCTCCTGATGATGGCTTTAAAACTATCACAGATTGCAATGTTACATGCGAGTAATAAGGAAACTGTGGTATTATTAGATGATTTGACAGCAGAATTAGACCATGCCGCACAGCGGCGATTAATTGAACGATTAAGCCAGTTAGGTAGTCAGGTTTTTATGACCACTTTAGATCAACAAGCGGTACAACATCACCTACAGGATCTGGCTGTATCTTATCAATTGTTCAACGTGGAACATGGTCAGGTTCGGGCTGTCCCCATTTGATTTTTTCCCCACTGGGGATTGATCCATAAATTTGCTAGGGAGAAACCATGAGTTCAGAGTCTCAATCTGCCTCTCCAACAGAACAATCAAACGAAAAGGCATATGATTCCTCTAGTATCAAGGTATTACGTGGTTTGGATGCAGTGCGTAAGCGTCCAGGCATGTATATTGGTGATACAGATGATGGGACAGGCTTGCACCACATGGTTTTTGAGGTGGTTGATAATGCAATCGATGAAGCCTTGGCAGGTCATTGTGATGAGATTATTGTCACGATTCATGAAGATGAGTCGGTCAGTGTTTCAGATAATGGTCGTGGTATCCCAACTGATATTCATCCAGAAGAGGGTGTTTCTGCTGCAGAAGTGATTCTAACTATCCTACATGCGGGTGGTAAGTTTGATGACAATAGTTATAAGGTTTCAGGTGGTCTGCATGGTGTGGGGGTGTCCGTGGTCAACGCACTCTCCAGCAAATTGCAACTGACGATTCATCGTGCGGGTCAAATCCATGAGCAGGAATATCATCATGGTGATCCACAATACAAATTACGTGTGGTCGGTGAAACGGATAGCACAGGGACGACAGTACGTTTCTGGCCAAGTGAATTGACTTTTAGTCAAACTATTTTTCATGTGGAGATTTTGGCGCGTCGTTTGCGTGAACTTTCATTCTTAAATGCGGGTGTGAAGATTATTTTACGTGATGAACGGATTAATCTGGAACACATTTACAACTATGAAGGTGGTTTGTCTGAGTTTGTAAAATACATTAACGAAGGCAAAACTCATCTGAATGACATCTTTCACTTTACCGTGGATGCTGATAACGGCATTGGTGTTGAAGTGGCATTGCAGTGGAATGATAGCTATCAGGAAAATGTACGCTGCTTTACCAATAATATTCCGCAAAAAGATGGTGGAACGCATTTGGCTGGTTTCCGTGCAGCACTGACTCGTGGCTTAAACAGCTACATGGAAAATGAA